>Ga0172368_10001659_pt1 | contig 29869 bp, 27 predicted proteins | sample Lak11m_FD_114540 | JGI IMG/M metagenome (GOLD analysis project Ga0172368, IMG submission 114540) | Freshwater microbial communities from Kabuno Bay, South-Kivu, Congo - kab_022012_11m | ecosystem: Environmental > Aquatic > Freshwater > Lake | place: Democratic Republic of the Congo: South-Kivu...
AATCAATTTTTATTAAATAACAAAAAAAATGAAAATTATATTTAATTGAATAATATTAAAAATAATAAATTAATAATCATGGATAATAAAATTATTCTTTATTTTTATATTCCTCATGTTAAAGCGCCATATAATAATACAATTTTATATGTGGATGAAGAATACAAATTGAAAATTATATTTAATGATCATGGAATTTTTTATAAGTTAGATGATAATTATGTTAGTACTTTTGTAGACACCGTATTAACAATGTTATGTCATGAAAATCATGATGAAGTAATTAATTATGTGGTTGATTATAAAACAAATAGAAAATATAATGGTTTTCCATATGAAACAACCGAAATTAATGTTAGAAATATTATTAATCATTTGGTGTTAATAATGAGTGATATTTTAATGGAAGATAAATGGCATTAATAAAATATTAAAATATTAAAAAATTGATTTTTTTAATATTTTAAATAATATTTACTCTTATTATTTAAAATATAAATGACTGATATTTCAGACCTCAGAGTATCAACATTTGAAAATGTTGGAAATACATGTTATTTAAATGCGACGTTGCATTGTTTATTTGCAACTGATTATTTAGTGTCGTATTTTAATAGTGGTGATTATACTACGTTAATTGTAGGAAATATTAAACAAACCAAAAAAGATTTGGATACAAATAAAATAATAAAGAAATTTAGAAAAACATTATCATATGCATTTAAATCATTATCTGTTGTATTTTGGGGTGAACATTGTGTCATTCTTCCAAAATCATTTAAACATAGGATTGGTAAATTAATGCCAGTATTTAATGGTAGTGATCAATGTGATAGTTTTGAATTGATTAATTTTATTTTAGACACATTACATTCAGAGTTAAGATATCCTGTTGAAATAGAAATTCCGTTGATGCGTGATGATGATAAATCATTATTGAAAGAGTTTAATTTATATTTGAAATCGTATCTCACCGGAAATTTTTCGCCAATAACAAAAATGTTTGGAGGTTTTTATTTATCTCATATTGTATGTGATGAATGTAAGGTTATTTCAAATAAATTTGAATTTTTTAATGCATTATCTTTATGTATCAGTAATATTGAAGGCGAAAATATTTATGATTGTATTACGGAATTTACAAAAACTCACTCACTGATAGATGACAATAAGTATTTTTGTACTCATTGTAATAAGAAAACAAATGCAACAATAACAGTATCATTTTGGAAATTACCATCACGATTAATAATTCATTTAAAAAGATTTAATATTCGTGATAAAAAATTAGAGAAAAACAATAGTTTAATAACATTTCCAATAACAAATTTAGACATGACACAGTATTATGATCCGGAGGTTAAACAAACATGTAAATATAATTTATACGGAGTAATCCAACATTCTGGTTCTTTTAGTGTTGGACATTATATAGCATATACAAAAAACTTATTGGATAAGAAATGGTATCGATTTAATGATTCAAATGTTGTTGAAATTGATGATGATAATATTGAACATGAGGTTGTTGATAATTTCACTTATATTTTATTTTATGAGTTAATCGCTACCGATTAATTAATGTTTAATTTAAAATTAAATGATTAATTAAATAAATAATGGAAAAAGAAAAAAAAATAATAAAAGAAAAAATATTCCCTAAAATTGATAAAAATTTGATGGATAAAATAAAAATTGATATTGAATCTTTATCATATGCTAGTCCATTACATGATTCAATCAATATTAAAAATATTATAATTAATCATGTTAGAATTCCTGAAGACGATGTAAATATTATTGATGCCATGGCGAGTATTGGATGCAATACAATAATATTTGCAAAACATTTTAAATCCGTCACTGCAATTGAAATTGATCCAAAAAGATATGATTCTTTATTTAATAATATAAGTATTTATGAATTACATAACGTCAAAATGATTTATGGAAGTTGTATAAATATAATACCAAAATTAAGCAATTATGATGTTATATTTATTGATCCTCCTTGGGGAGGTAAGGATTATAAACTTAAAAGTAATATGAAAATTAAAATAGATAATCTTGAATTAGAAAATCTGATAAAATCTTTTTTTGAATATCAAGATTTACGAATTGTAGTTGTTAAATTACCAACAAATTATGATATTAGTTATTTTTATTCATGTTTACGTGATAAATTTGTTATATATATGCATAATCTTAAAAAAATGAATATATTTGTTATTGAAAGAAAGTAAATAACAAAAATCATGTAATAAATTACATAATAAAACATTTATCATGTTTATCGTGTTTATTATGTTTATCATGTTTAATTATCATATCTAATTTATTATTAATTAATTTTAATTCCATTGATATGTCAGGATTGATTAAATTACCACCAATCATATTATTTTGTTTAACTTTAAATTTATATATTTCCATGTTATCAAGATTTCTTATTTCAAAATCAATAGATTTTGAAAATGGTGATGTTTTCAATTCATTATAGCATTTTTTAGCGCCACCTTTGAGAGAATGTGATTCATAAATATTTATTCCTAAATATGGTTTTATTAATTGATATCTATTCATTATATTATAAAAAATTGAAAAAATATTATATTTTAGAATTAAAATATAATATTAAGTATAACATGGTTAAGGTTAAATTTGAAATATTAGATTGGGATTATTTTCAAGATGAGGTGTATTATATACGATTATTTGGGCGGACAATTGATAATAAAACTATTTATTTACAGGTAAATGATTTTTATCCTGAATTTTATGTTGAAGTTTTTGATAATATAAGAAAATATCAGATTGAAGAGACTTTAAGTACCATTAAATATCGTGTTCCAGAAGTTTTACGTGATAATTTAATTCATTATGATTTAGTTAAAAAACATAAATTTTTTGGTTTTACGAATAATAAAGATTTTACTTTTTTAAGATTAGTATTTAATAATTTTGATTCTTTTAAAGCATATGCAAGAGCATTTTTTAAACCAGTATTTATGCCATTGATGAGGAAAGAAATGTATTTAAATCTATATGAATCAAACATAATACCATTTTTAAGATTTATGCATATTCAAAATTTAAAATCAGTGGGATGGGTTAATGTTGAAAATATCAGAAAAATTGGAAAAATTTCATGTTGTGAGTTAAATTATGAAGCGTCATGGAAAGATGTTACAAATATTGAAGATAATACGATACAAAAATTTGTAATAGCATCATTTGATATAGAATGTGTTAGTTGTGATGGTACATTTCCTCAACCAAAACGTGAATCTGATCAGGTAATTCAAATAGGTATAACATATTCAAGATATGGTGAAGATGAATGTTTTCATAAACATATATTAACATTAAAAAAAACATCACCTGTAGATGGAGCAACTGTTGAATGTTTTAAAACTGAAACTGAATTATTATTAGCATTTACGAAACATATCAGAGAATATGATCCTGATATTATTACTGGATATAACATTTTTGGATTTGATTTTAATTATTTGAAAAAAAGAAGTAAAAAATTAGGTATTTATGCTAAATTTTCAAGATTATCAAGAATTAATAATGAAATATCCGAATTCAAAAAAACAGAATTATCTTCATCAGCTTTAGGGGATAATATTTTAAGATATTATAAAATGACTGGACGTGTATTAATAGATCTTTATAAGGTAATCCAACGAGATTATAAATTACAATCTTATAAATTAGACAATGTTGCTTCAAATTTTATAAGAGATTCAATAGTAGAAATACAAAATAACGATAATAATACAACAACAATTAAAACAAAAAATACATACGGATTAACATTAAATCAATATATTAGTATTGCATATTATGATAATACAATTGAATATAAATATTTAGATGGTAAAAAATTTAAAATAATTGATTTAACAAAGGAGTCAATTATAATTGAAGGTACTATAAATAAAGACGAATTTAAAACATATAAATTATTTTGGTGTCAAAACAAAGACGATGTATTACCTAATGACATATTTAGAATGTTTAAACAAACGAGTAATGATCGGAGTATTATAGCTAAGTATTGTATTCAAGATTGTGTGTTATGTAATAAATTAATTAATAAATTACAGATAATAACAAGTAATATGAGTTTAGCATTAGTGTGTAATGTTCCATTTCAATTTATATTTTTACGTGGTCAAAGTATTAAAATTTTTAGTTTAGTTGCTAAAAAATGTAGAGAAAAAAACTTTTTAATACCGACTTTAAAAAAAGATTTAAATAAAGATAAAACAAAACGAAAAGAAAAATTATACGAAGGTGCAATAGTATTTGAACCTAAAATTGGTGTTCATTTTGAACCAATTATTGTATTAGATTTTTCTAGTCTATATCCTAATTCAATGATATTTAATAATTTATCACACGAAACATTAGTTATTGATAAAGACTATGATGATTTACCCGAATATAAATACAACAATATTACATTCAAAGATAATAAAGGAGCGGATGTAATTTGTAGATTTGCTGAAAGAAAAGATGGGAAAAAAGGAATTTTACCTGAAATATTATTAGAATTGTTATCCGCAAGGAAAAAATACAAAGGATTAATGGAAACTGAAACAGATAATTTTAAAAAAGCAATATGGAATCATTTACAATTAGCATATAAAACAACTGCAAACTCATTATATGGACAAACAGGTGCTGAAACAAGTAATATATTTTTAATGGAAATAGCAGCATCAACAACAGCAACAGGCAGGAACATGTTAGAATTTTCTAGGAATTTTATTGAAAATGAATTTTCAAAATTAATAAATTTAGCATTGAAAGATAAAGAAAAATTTTACATGGAAATTAAAAAATATTATACATATTATCCAAAAATATTGGTCAATGATGATGCGATGAAAATTCCCGAACAAAAATTTAATCGTCTACAAATTGGTGCATTAGATGAAAAAATTGATGTCAGTTTAGTAGATATTAATGTTAATGATAGAAGTAAAAAAATAAAAGATGAGAAAATAATTGATGAATTAGGTTATAAAACAAAGAAACAATTTTTTGATAAATTTTATGTTACAGTAAATGATTTATTAAAAGGTTATAATATAAATTTAAAGATTATTTATGGAGATACTGATTCCGTTTTTATATGTACCGAAATAACAAATATAAAGACACATGAAAAATTAAAAGATATAAATGCATTAAACATGGCTATTAAGATAGGAATATGGGCGAGTATTGGAATTAGTACAAAACTACCGCCACCGATGGTACAAGAATATGAAAAAGTTTTATGGCCATTAGTTTTATTATCTAAAAAACGATATGTTGGAAATTTATATGTTAAGGATGTAAATAAACCATATCAAAAGAGCATGGGAATAGTTTTACAAAGAAGAGATAATGCATTAATTGTTAAAATTATATTTAGTGGGATAATTAATCAGATATTAAATAAACATGATTCGCATGGCGCTATTAATTACACCAAAGAAACATTATTAAAAATTATATCGGGAAAATTTGGAATTGATAAATTTATTATAACAAAAGCATTAAGCGCTTCATATAAAAATCCATCCGGTGTTGTTCAAAAAGTTTTAGCCGATAGGATAGCACAACGAGACCCTGGAAATGCACCTCAAATTAATGATAGAATTGCATATATATATTTTGAAAAATCTAATATGAAAAAAAAAGAATTACAAGGTGAGCGCGTTGAAACGCCTGAATTTATTATTAAAAATAATCTTAAAATTGATTATTTATTTTACATAACAAATCAAATAATGAAACCTGTACTTCAAATATTGGAACTCATTTCAAAAAATCCAAAAGAGTTATTTAATAAATTTATAACAATTGAAAATAATAAAAAAAAGAAAATTCCACCTATAACGTGTTATTTTTCAAATTCTAAAAATAATAATAAAAGATTAGAAGATTATTTTTAACTAAAATATAAATGATAAATAAATATTTATGTAAATATTTATTTATCGTATTTATCGTATTTATGGTGAATTTTCAATGTTTTTTCTAAAAATTTATCGTCACTTAATATTTTTTCATTTTCTATATATCTTTTATAAATTAGAAATTTAATTATTTCTTCTAATATATAAAAATCACATTTTATTTCATCTAATTGATGCGTCGGGATATTATATATGAAATAATGAGATTTATTTAATTTAGTTTTTTCATATGTTAAATTGTTTTTTATGTTTTCAACAGAAATTTTATATGTTGAATTTATTTCAATTTTTTTGTTATTAAATATTTTTGTAATATATCCAATATTATTTTTGTAATATTTTATTTTATCACCTACATGTAAATTATTAACACCATCATCCATAATAATTTTTTTATGGAGATACATATATAACGCTAATTGTAAATAATGTTCTATTTTTAGTTCTTCAACGCATTTAAATTCATATAAATTATTTTCGTCTAAACAATCGCATCTACCATCAATTATATAGTAAAAATTTTTATTAAATGTATGTATTTTTAATGGTTCATTCGTATTTATATAAAGTTGATATTCGAATTTACTTTTGGATGAAATAGTTAAATTTTCATCTATTCCTTGCATGCATTGTTTTAATATATCTTTTGATAACCACTTAAAATTATTTATTTGATGTGCTTTAAATGTAAATCCGGTCATAAAACAATTATAAATTGTTGCTATGTATAATATATTTTTTTTGATTTCTTTATTTTTAATTATTTCTTTAATTTTTTCGCTATGTTCATGACAAAATTTTTTAAATGATTTATTATCAATATCTATAAGTTTTAGATTAGTACATATTTCTAAAATTGATGATTTTTTATTTTTAATGTATTCATAATATGCAGGTATTGCAATGCCATTAATTTCACTTACTATTTCAGTATTATTTTCTTTATTTTCAATTCCTAAATTAACATTAATTGTTTTTGGAATTTTTATATTGTTAGTCGGATCATTTAAATGGTTAATTGTTAATTTTTTATAACATTTATTTATAACATCAATTGTTAGATGTCTAATTATTTCGGTAACAGGAATATGTGTTGGTTTTATTTCTTCATCATTGTTTTCACTAAATTCTTCGTCATCATTTCCATCATTTAATTCTTTTTTATATTCAATATAATCTTTATTATTCATATTAAATGTCATGTCGTTTTTATATCCGTTATCAATAAAATCACAATATTTAATTATATTTTCTTTATTTAAAAATGGTAAATACATTTTTTCCTTATTATGAATTAATGTCAAACGTTCCGTTGCACGGGTAGTGGCGACGTACATTATGTTGGGACATTTAAATATATCCTTGCATTTTTTATTAAAATAACGAAAATAACCAAAATCAAATCCTAATACAATAACAACTTTTCTTTCAAGTCCTTTTGATTGATGAAATGTTGTAAGTACTAATTTATTTTTAATTACATCATAATCAAGTTTTTCTTCATCTGAAGTAGGAATATAAATTAATATTTCTTTATGATAATTTCCAATGTAATTATCAAGTTTCCTAATTGGTGTTCCCTGAGATTTAACAGATGGAGCCAATACAAAAATATCATTGGGTTTATATCCAATGCTTAAATAATACAATATTTCTTTATATGGAACATATGCTTCATCATTAAAATAAAAAGGAGAAAATATATTACAAATAATATATCTTGGTTTAAATTCACTTTTTTTTGTTGTTATTATTCTATTACTATTTAACATACATTTATTTATAAATTTTGCTATTTTATCCGTTAATCTAAAGCTTACATTTAACCCTAATTTTTTCCAATTAAATTTATTAAATTTAAATAAAGATTCCCCAAATGTGATATATCTTTCATCACCGTCTTTATATTTATAAATGTTTTGATGTATATCGCCTAGTATACATATTTTTGTATTTTTTGTTTTATTATCATTTATTATCTTATTTATTAATCCATAATATATTTTCGTCATATCTTGACATTCATCTAAAATTATCATATCATATCTAAAGCTTCTAATACATTTCTTATTTTCATCAATTATTTTTATTAATATACTATCGTCATGACATGAATTATCATAATGATGTTTACAAAATGAATGATAACTAAATACTTCTAAATTACCGATATTTAATGATTCTTTTTTGTTTTTTGTTTCTATTTTTAATTGTTTACTATATGTTAATAATAATATCTTCTGATTGATATATTTATTTGCTACATGCAATGAAGTGGTCGTTTTACCGCTTCCAGCAACCGCATTAACAATAACATTATTATTTTTTAATGCCTTAACTATTTTTGATTGTTCATTTGAAATTTTAGATAAAATCATTAAATATTATTAAATATTAATATCTTAAGTTATATTAATATTTTTAAAATAACGATTTATTTTTATATGTTTTATAATAATCAGATGCTGTACTAGAATCATAAAACGCATTACCATCAGATGAGCTATATAAATATTTTTCTTCTATATCAACTGTTTCAGAATCTTTATGTCGTTTTTTACCACCACCTGAAATTTCTTTTTCTTCTTTATCTTCTTCATCCTCATCTTCATCCTCATCTTCATCTTCATCTTCATCTTCATCTTCGTTTTCATCCTCATCTTCATCCTCATCTTCTTTGTCTGCATCTTTTTTATCTTTATTTTTTTTTACATGTTTTTTCTTTTTTTTATCTTCTTTATCTTCTTTATCTTCTTTATATTCTTCATCTCCTTCATCTTCTTTATCTTCTTTATCTTCTTTATCTTCTTTATCTTTTTTATCTTCTTCATCTTCTTCATCTTCTTCATCTTCTTTATCTTCTTTATCTTCTTTATCATCTTCATCTTCTTCATCTTCTTTATCATCTTCATCACCTCCTACTAATTTTTTTTTATTACTAGGTGTTTTTTTTAATGAAATAGGTTGTGGTGATGTTGAAGAAGTTTCTGCACCAACGGGATTACAACTATTGCATCCGCCATTATATGGACCTGTTCCGATTATTCCATGAGGCGCTGGTGCTGGTGTTTCTACATTTTCACAACTACAACCACCTTTAGGTTCGGTTTCAGGTGCTTCTCCGGAACAACCGCATCCTCCTTTTAGTTTTGGTTTATTTTTTTTACCTGATGTTGGTGTTAATGTAGCGATATTATCGGAAGTTGGTGAAAACAACTGTGTATCTGATGTTAAATTACTTCTTGTAAATGATATGCTATCCGAATATTCTTTTTTATTTTTATTGATAATATTATGTAATAATGACATATCCTTTGATCCAAAATCAGATTCTAAAGCGGTATATCTATTTCTTTTTGGTGTCGCTACTATAGAATCGCCACCACTAATTGATCCAATATCGCTTGATTCTTTTGGTAGGGATATTTTTTCTTGTGTAATTGAAGTACTTGATTCTTCTTTTGGAGTAACTGTTGGTTCACTTTTTGAAAATTCAATTGTTGATTCTGTTTCTGTTTCTTTTTCTGTTTCTTTTTTGATTGTTGGTTTTTCTATTTTTATAACTTTTTTATTTATTGGTTGTTTATATTTTATTTTAGGAATATCATAAATATCTTGTTTTTTATCGTCTTGCCAAAATAACGAAATAAAATTCCCCATTATTTTATATATAATAATTATACATAAAATTATTTATAACATGATCAATGAAATAATAATAATAATGATATTTTTTGTTTTGATATACTATTGGATTGATTATCATAATGACATGATATTTTTAAATTCCAATGTAGATGGTAAATTTTATTTAGTAAGAAATGGATCAAATAGTCAAGAAGCGTCTGATATTTTAGCGAGGATAAATAATAATATTAAGATATTATCTGAGTATTTATTTAAAAATTTAGATAAATTTCCAGAATTTAAAGAAAATATTGTATTACTCCATTCAAAATTGGATGATTCTAAAATAATGGAAAATTCGATAAATGAAAAATTTACAAGTTATAGTGTCAATAAAGGTGAGCAATTAGTTTTTTGTTTACGTCCGCGTGGTGACAACAATAAATTATATAATTTAAATTTACTAATGTATGTTGTTCTTCATGAAATGGCACATGTTGCATGTCCTGAATATGATGATCATGGTCATGAGTTTAAGAGAGTATTTACATTTTTAACTCAACAAGCAATAAAGTTAAATATTTATACGAAAATTAATTTTTCAAAAAATCCGGTTGAATATTGCGGATTAACAATTACAAATTCAATTATTTAGTAATAAATAACAATATCATGATTTTTTATGATATTATTAAATATAATGAATGATCCTATTAAAATTATTTGGAAATACAAAAATAATAATAGAAAAATTCAATATCAACTCTATATTTTTATTGGAGCAATCCCAAAAGAATTAGAGAATATATTAAAAAAAATTAAAGAATTGAATTTATACGATTCTTTTATTGAATTATCTAAAAGTGAATACAATAAATTAAAAAATTTTTATGGAAAAAAATGGTATTTAAAATTCTTCAATACATATCATGTTAATTCAATAATAAACAATATTAAAGAATCACCATCACAAAAAAAAGAATTAATAAATAAATTTGGTTCGGAATGGTATACCGAACATATAAAAAATTTTAAATTAACAGAGAAAAAATTATTTTATAGTTTTGAAGGATATTTGAAAGATTTAATTGCAAGAAAAAATTATAAAAAAAGAAAAACATTACCAATTGAAGAAGATACAGAAAATTATAAAACAATTAAAGGTGGTGGTGATATTGATGTATATGATGATGTTAGTAATGATATATTATTTGGAGATGATGTATCAGGAGATACAAAAGATTTATATAAACCAGTTGATGTACAACCAGATAAAAATATTGATAAAACAAATATGGTAATAAAAAATACAATAGATAAAGAGGAAATTAACAAAAGTAAAAAAATTTTATCATTTGATCAGACAAATGATTTTAATGTATATGATGAAACTATAAAAAATGTATTTAAGAAAAATTATATTACAAATCAGTATATTTATAAGGATGATACAATAAAAGAAATTCATAATAAAGTATGTTGTTGTATGAAGAATAACGAAAAATTTTCAAAAGATTCTTATTTATTACCATCACGACAATATTTTTGGTCGGAATATTATTTTAATGATAAAATAGAAAAAATTACATTAGGTCAAAAATGGATTAAAGAAACAGAAATATTACCTATTGATATTGAACCTAATAATAACATAAGAGTTTACGAAGAATTAAGAGACAATTTACGTTCATTAAGAGATAATTTAAAGAGATTTGGAAGTAAAATAAAAAGAGAAGATGATAATACTAATATATTATCGGAATATAATGATTATATAAATAACAATGAAATATTTATGTTAGATATATACAATGAATTAGGATTAGGCTATTCACAACCATATGATATTTTAAAAAATATAAGTGATGTATATGTTAAATTATATTTTCCATATATTCAAAGTAATGATTTTAATTCAATTATTGAATATCTTAATGAAAATAAAGATGTTGAACAGATAAAAATGACAACATCATATGAAACAATTTTAAATGATCAGCTAATGGAAAATGAAGTAATAAATTTAGTTGAAAAAACTAAAGAGACATGTGTTAATTTATTAACAGAAAAGAACATTACACAGGCAGTGATACATATCAATTTAAAATCTATACCACAAAAAATTAATTTATATAGATTATTTAATGGATTTATTGTAAATAAAATATTTCCATTTATTCAATATCAAACAATGGATGGTCATTTGGTGTATAAATTTCATGAAGAAGAAATTAAAAAAATTGATAATGATATTGTTAAAGGTTGGTTTGAAAATGCGCCTTATGGGGTTGGAATTAGATGTAAAATAAGTGAAAAAAAATACATTATGATACAATTTTCAGAAAATGGAAAAGTTGAATACAAAATACAATGGAAAGAAGAACAAAAAGCAAAAATAGAGGATATTGAAGAAACATATAATTTTATTAAACAATTAATTGAAAAACTTAATAATGAGATTGGTAGAATTAAGATTGAAATTCCAGAAGACAGCGAATTTAAATATGCATTTATAAATGTAATTCAAAATTTTAAGCTACCAGAAAATTATTCACTTAATCATAATGATTTATCAGAATTTTCCAGATATTTTTATCCATATGTTTCATTAGAAATAGAACCAAAAAAAAGAATTGCAAAATTAAAAGAAAGTAAAATAAGTAAATTTGGTACATATCTTAGATATAAAAGAGTATCAAAATATGAAAATCAAGCCAAAATAGAACAACGAATTTTGTATATAATGAGAAATTATGAATATACAGAACAAGAATTAATTGATGAAATTGGTAAACAATTTAATATTACAATGGAAAAATCAAAAGAAGAATATGACAAAATTAAGAGTAAATATCCGAATATCAAAAGATCAAGAAGAATATTAAAGAATTTAGAAAATTTACCAAAAACAAAACCAAGTGGAATTTCAATCAGTATACAGGGAAAACAAATATATAATTATAAAATTAAAATATCAGGTACACGTGATGTTGATCAATTAAATAAAATATTATCTTTTTTAAATGTTTTGTTAGTATTGTATGTTGATACATATTTATACAAAAAAAAAGATAAACAAATATTAAAAGATAAATTGAAAAAACTAGTGAATATTGCACACAGAAGAAATTATGTTGATGTAGTTGTTAATTATGTTAAAGAACTTAAAGAAATTAAAAAAATGGCATCAAATGATAAAGTGCATTTAGCATCAAATGCTGATAAAAAAATTACAAAATATTCTAGATTATGTCAAAAAAGTGGTAATGATAAACGAAGACGGCCACAGCAATTTACGACAGAATCAGTTGATGAATTATTACATAAACATTATATTTTTAATAAAAAAACAGGATATTATGAACGAAAAATAAGTTATAATGGAAAAACAATTATATTAAAAGCACTAAAATTCAATGAATATGATGAAAATGGATCTAAAAAGGGTAATATATATTATACATGTAATCCAGAAGATAATGGAGAACATTTTTATGTTGGATATTTAACTAAAGTAAAAATGGGTGATAATTGTATTCCATGTTGTTTTAAAAAAAATCAATATGAATCAAAAAATAAACAAAAACAAAAATTAAATAAAAATTGTTATGAGCAAGAAGAGAAACAATTTAATATTGAACCAACTACAAAAGTGTCAGGAGATTTTTTGTATATACTACGTGATTCTAACAGATTACCAGAAAATAGAATTAGTTTTTTACAGACATTTTTAGATGTTTTTTTTAATAAATTACAAAATAGAGAAAGTTTTACAAAACATTATTATTTATCGACAACAAAAAATGGATATTTTTTTAAATATGGAATGGAAAAAACGCGATTTCAATTTATGTCAGCGATATCGTTTATATTTAATTTAAATATTGAAAAAATTAAAAAAAATATTATTTCAATTTTAAAGAAAGATAAAGGACAAATTTATACGTCATTGAATAATGGAGATATACAAGTACAATTCAAGACAAAAGAAGATTATATAAAATATATTAAAGGTAATCCTGAGATTGAATTAATAATTTCTATATTAATGATACCAGATGTATTAACACATAATGGAGTGAATATAATAATTTTTGAAAAGAATGTTGTAACAATTCAAAAAGCATTGGAAGAAAAAATTATAAAAATTGATTTTAATATTTTTGTTACTGATAAGGAAAATGTAGTACCTATAAAAGAATCTAATAAAGACATTATATTTTTGGTTAAAGATGAAGATATGTATTATCCCATTGTTTTTATAGAGAAAAATGATGAATTAACAAAAGATTATACATTAAAGAAAATTTTTACTAATAAAGATGATGTTATTGATTATGCAAGTAAATTTATTGATATGAATTGCGTTGATACATTGAAAGAAAATGAATTATATACAGCAAAAATGACGGCAACAATTATTGAACCTAAATATCAAGTTGTTGATATTAGATGTAAATGTGTATATTTAATTACAAATGATAATTTAATAATACCGACAAAACCATCAGGTGCATTATCAAATGTTGAAATAATAACGTCAATAGATAAATTTAAACGATCATTTGATAATACATTAAAACAACTTGAAAAAATAAAATTACCAATATTTCCAATTGGTGTTTTTTATAATAAACAACAAAACAATATATTAAATGTTGTAGCAATAATGACAGAAACACACGATGCAATACCAATAAAAGACGAATCAGTTATGATACAAACTCTAAAGAATTTAAAATTTATTTATGAAAATAAAGAAATAACTGATATAATTGATTTAGATATATTACAAGGTAAAAAAGTAGTGGATAGACGAATTAAAAAAATAGTTAAAAGTAAATATGAAAATGAAAGTTATGAATTATTTAGATTAGAGTTTAGTGAATATTTATCAAATAATAATGATATAAAAACAGAATTAGAAAAAATAATAAATAATGATTTAACAAGAGAAGAAAAACAAAATGAAATAAAATTATTTATATATAGAATATTAGATAATGAATTAGCGAAAACATATGAGCAATTACAGAAAGGTGGAAAAAATAAAAATAATAAAAATAAATTAATTCATATAAGTAATAAAAAACCGGATTTAAGCAATTATATAGTCAAAAATGACAGAGTGATATGTGGAAAATTTAATAAAAAAATGTGTTTAACACCCCATTGTACATGGAATGAAGATACATGTAAATTAACATTAACACGAAAAATGTTAATAAAATTTGTAAATAAGATTAGTAGTGAATTAACAGAAAATAGTATAAAAGCATATGAAATATTAAGGATTGGTGATTATTATGTCGCTGACATTGTAGATCAATCAAGATTTACAGAAAGAAAAGATCAAAAAATTATTAAAAGTACTGTTGCTAATATTAATCAATTATTATATGATTTATTGGGCACTGAACAGATACCTAAAATTGGAAGACGAATTGAACATATACAAACAGTTAATTATGAAGAATTAAATGAAACATTCCCATTAATTAAAATCAATAATCATTATATACAACCAATTATAAATAGAAATATTACAATAATAAGAGCATATGTAAATGGATATTATTGGATTAAGAATAAATTAATAGATATAGAAGTTAAAAATCTTGGATATTATAATCCGATACAGACAGAATTATCTAATTATTTTAGAAGTTTAATTATTGAATGGATACAAAATCCGAAGAATGTTAGTATAAATATTCTAAAATCTCGGGATGAAATAGACACTTTTATTTTGAATTTAATGAATGATTACCCATCGGACGGTTACAACGAATTATATATCCTGAATAAAATTCATAATATTCCAATAAATGTTATTGATCAAGATAAAAAAATAATATATTCATTTCCAGAAAAGAGTGAAGAAACAAATAATAAAAATATAATAACTATTAGATTTCATTTAATATCACCTTTGAAGATTCCGGATAATATAGATGCTATTTATTATTGAATAATATTTTTATGAATAAAATAAAATAATAATTTTATTTTAATTTTATTAAATAAAATCTTTTTTTTCTTTTTTCTTTTCAATGATATCTTTGATTGATACTGCTGATTTTATAGAAGAAAATCCACGTAATTTTTTTGTTTTTTCGTATTTTTTGCATATTGTTAATGGTGGAAATCCTCCAGATGGTTTAAATTCTTCTTTATCATTCATTTATATATAATGGGCGATATTATTAAAAGTGCACTTGAATATTATGATAAAAATAGTGAAACATATAAACATAAATTTGATGATGCTGTTTATGTAGAGTTTATTAAATTTACGAATGATACAGAACATAATATTATTAAATTATATGATAAAAATAAAGAATTAATTTTCACTTCAAAATTTGAGGTTTTAGGTATATTAGCTTATAATGTATGGATGTGGGGATGGGCGATGCCAAGGTTAAGAAAAAATACTACATCAATAATTAGAAAAATATTTAATTATGGAGCGGAATTAGATCCAGAAAATTTAGTATTAAAAACAGAATTAATAACATCTAGATTTAGAATTTCAAGTCCTATTCAGACAGACATTCATGTTGGAATTGCATCTTATTTATCAAAAAAACCTTTAATTTATAAACATTATTCGGATATAATATATTATACTGAACAATTTAGTAAAATAATTAAGAATCCAAAAAAGGGGGCGTATATTATACATTATTTATTTTTGTTGGATTATTAAATATAATGAATACAAAATGTATAATTTTGTATAATAATGATGATCATTTTGAATCATTTATTATTGGTAAAGAAGTTAATAATACATGGAATGTTACATTTGGACATATTGATCAAGTGTCGAATATTAATCTAAATGTTGAACCAGTTAATGATACATGTGATGTTACATTTGGATATATTGAACAAGTGTCAAATATTAATCCGAATGTTGAACCAGTGGAACGTGACATTAGATTTTTTAGTAATATTGAACAGTGTATATCATTTATTTCTAAAACGCATAATTATTTCTATAATAATTTAACAGTAATTTTTGTTTATAAAAATTTATTATCAATTTTGGATGTTAATACAAGTCTCCAGATAATAACAGAAGATTTATTTGAATAAAAATATATTTTAAAAATATATTTTATAATTTTTATAGAAAATAGGGGTTATATTCATAATCTAAATTTTTATCTATTTTTGCTGTAAAAGTTTTACCAATTTCATTAATTGTTATTTTATCATCATTCATTATTTCTTTATGTTTATTATGCACTTCAAATTTAATTCGTTGATTTTTCCCAGTTTGAGTCGCATAATATTGATACCAATCCGAATGTGGATACTTTTGTCTACCAATTAAAAATAAAAATTTAAATGGATCATCATTAGACGCCGATTCATCAATCAATGTTCCCCATTTTTTATATGCACTCGGATAACCTCTTGTTGGTATTGGTATTATTGGTAAATTATAATCGTCCCTTTTTTTAGGAGCTACTAACGGATCTGAAAGCGCTCTATAATCATATTCCCTCCATGGATTAGTCATTGGTGTTATATTATTTGGTTGTTGATTAACTATTACATGAATATTATTATTTTTATTTAATTTATTCCAAATAAATATTGACATTATTATTAATATCAAAATTATTATTATTGTTAAATCCATTATATTAAAAATTACTAAAATTTATTATTTTTTAATAAAAAATAAATATTAAGATAAATATTAAGATAAATATTGAGATAAATATTAAGATAAATAATAAAAAATTGATTAAATTAAATAATAAAAAGAATTGTATTAATATAAATAATATAGTTTAGTGGTAGTTATAGAAGATATTATTAATTTAAAAAATGGGAATAGAAAAATTTTATGGAAGTATAAGTAAGAATAAAATTACTAAAAAAGGAATATTAATTGAAGAAGGAAAAATTCAGGCAAATTATTTTTATGTTGATTTCAATTCAATATTATACAAAATTATCCCAGAAATTGAAAAGGAATTAAATATGATATTATATGATTCAATAATTGGTGACAATGTAAGTGTTGATATTCAAGAAAAATGGGATCATGATTATAGTCAGGAAAATATTCATAAACAAATTTTAATAAGAGTCAAAAATTATTTATTTTATATAATTGATACTTTTATTAATTTTAGGAATTTAGAAACAATATACATATCTTTTGATGGTATTCCGCAAATGAATAAAGTAATTGAACAAAAACGGAGAAGATATATGTCATTTATTGAAAGTGTTATTAATAAGAAAATATTTAATAAATTTAAAAGTACTCTTCCCGAATCTAGAATAAAATTTGAAGAAGATAAAAAATCAATAAATAAAACTAATATGTTATCAGGAATTGGATTTATGAAAAAAATATATAAATACTTAATTTCAAAAGATGTCAGAAAAGAATTTAGATTAAAATATAAAGCATTAAAAAGATATGTAGTGTCATCAATATTTGTATTTGGAGAAGGTGAGAAAAAGATAATGGATGATATTAATCAAAAAGCATTGGAAGGTAAATATGTCATATTTAGTCCGGATGCAGATATTATTATATTATCAATGTTGATGAAAAATTCGTTTATACAAAAAAATATATACACAGTATTTAGAGTAATCAGATATGCACAGGAGACGAAACAATATGCATATATTGATATAAATTTGATAATAAAGAATATATTATTTTTTGTACAGGATCATTTGAAAATAAAAACGCGTATTGATAAAAATAAAGTATTAAATGATTTAGTGTTTATATTTACATTTGCATTTGGAAACGATTTCGTGCCACATATACAATCATTGGATGTTATGAAAGATATTGATACTGTTATATTAGCATATTGTAAATCTTTTGATGTTGATAATTATTTGATATATAATGATGGAACATATAAAATGAATTATGCTGCATTAATTAATATTTTTGGACAATTAAATAAAATAGAATCAAAATTATTACAAGAAACATATATGGAAACGACATATATGAATTATTTTGATATTAAGAAATTATTTAATGGATATTTTTTAATAATGCAATTAGAAAAATATTGTAGTATGGCGAATGAGATTTATACGAATATTAGGAATGATACATTTGATAAGTCTAAATATGACATTGATATGCTAGAACAATTTTTATTAATAGAAGGAGATAAAATGTATGGTAATTTAGATCATTTAATAGATAGAATAAAGAAAGATAATTATTATAGACCTAAATTACAATTTGAAAAAAAAACAACAAAAATATCAGGACGAAAACGTGAAATGTTAAAAGGAGATTTACCACATCCGAGAATGGCACTTACGAAATATGATGAAAATAAATTTTTATTTGAACGAAAAAGTGGCATTTATGCTGATATGTTAAATATAAAACCTAATACAATTGGAGAAGTTAAAATAGAAATTAAAGAAAAATTATATAATTTGGTTATTACACCGATTCCTGATGATTTAGATCAGATTTATTTTGGAACGGATAAAAATAAAATTATTAAAAAATATATAAAAGGATTAGCATGGGTTTTTAATTATTATTATAATGAAAAAGTAGAGAAAGTACCTATTTGGTTTTATAAAAGTGATATCGCGCCGTCTATTGGTGGGATTTTTAGATTTCTTAAAAAGAATAAAAAAAATATTGATACATATTTTAAAACATCAATGGCAGATAAAAATTTAGTTGATAAGAAAGATTATTTTACAAGTATTGAACATTATTTATATGTTACGCCAGTTAATGTACAAGGAAAATTACCAGATAAATATTCAAATTATGAAACACTTAGAAGTAACGCGACGTTATTTCCAGATTTAGAAAAAATTGCAGATGATATATGGCAAGGAAAAAATGTCATTGATTGCTCTTATGCCACTTACTTATCTAAATGTAAATTATTAACTGTTAAAAATCTAACGTTTAAAAATTATATTAAAATTTTATTACCACTAAGAACAGAAGAACAAATTAAAAATATCATTGATGCTAAAGATAATGAATATGTTTATCTAAAAAAAAAGCAGGTTGAAAAATAAATTAATAAAAGTAATTTATTTTTTAATATTGAATATGTAATAAATTATAAATATACATACAACTAAAATTGAAATATAAAAATAGTTAATTGTTTTGTTTGATTTATTTATTTTATTTGATGTTATTTCATCCGAAAATAATTCATAATTTGAAGAATGCGGAAAGTTATTATCATATTCTTTTTCCAATACATATCTGTATAAAGAATCTGCCGTAAAGTCAATATTATCACACATAATTATATAATATGAATAGAATTAATTTTTATAAATATGTTAATTATAAAATATTAGATAAATTGAAAAAAGATGATAATACAAAGATAATGATATTATATGATTTTAACGAAGATTATTACGACATGAAAGACAATAAAGTACGAATTGGTATTAAAAATGCAGATACTAAAAAGTTTAAAAATTTAGATGGAAAAATTTTAAATATTGAAAAAAAAATAGGAGGAAAATTTGATATTATTGATATGAGAATGAGTTTACGTTATGGATTTAATACAAAAATAGAAAGGAACAGATTATTTAAATTTGTATGTAATCATCTTGTAAATGGGGGACATGTTATTGGATTTGTAAATTCAAAAAATGATATATTAAAATTGTTAGTTGATAGTGATATTATTGATAAAGGAGACGAAAAATGGATCCCTGATATGAGCAATAATACAATAAAAGTTATTTTTAAAACATCAGATAAAGAGGAACAACAATTTATGATAACAGATACGTCTATAAAAAATTTTAAAACTAAATTATCACTTAATAAATTTAAAGAACCTAATAGTAAATTAGATTTCTCAGGAGAATATATAATAATATGTCAAAAATAATATGTGGAATTAATAAGTTAAGAAAAAATGAAAAAAGAGGATCATTAAAAGAATGTATAAAAAAACGTCAAATTAGATATTATGGTTTAGTCAAAGTTGACAAGAAGAAATTGGATAAAATAATTGAACAATTGGATAAGGAAAAGAAAAAAGAAAAAGAAACAAAACAATTTCCAGAAGCATTAAAAAATGCATATCTAAAGGGGATAAGATTATTGAGAAAAAGGACTAAAATAGAACTTGAAATAAAACAAGAAAAAGATAAAAATAAAAAACTTAAATTGAAAAAACAAAAGGAAGAAATTAACAATAAAATTAAGATTGTTAAAAGTAAAATTAGTAAATTGAGAAATAAATAAAATAAATAATTATAATAAATTATTTATTTAAAGATATCAATAAAATGTGTACATTTTTTTAGTTTATTAAAGGATATAAACCACATGATGAACATAATAATATAAGAAATCAATGTAAGGTTTTGGTGGTTTTTTTTAAAATCATAGATAGGATTGAATAATTGTGCAGTGAATGATTGATTAGTGTCGCCACATAAATTTCTTAGTTTATTTTCACATATTGTTAAACAACATGTATTATTGTTTAATATCCAATGTAGAATGATGAAAGGAATTATTATTGAATTTATTAGTAAAAAATAGTTACAACCGAAAAACGGGGTAAAGATGATGAATAATATTAATAATACATGAAGTATAAATATAAACTCAACTAACATATATAAAATAAAATATGAATATAATTGAAGCCTATATAAAATTTAAGGATCAATTAATTATATTAATATCTGGTCTAAGTGGATCAGGAAAAACATATGTTGCAAAAAATATTAATAATGATTTTAAATTACAGTGTATGAGTTTAGAAAGTTATTGTAAAAAAAAATATAATAAAAAAGTTAAAATTAGTGATAAATTAACTGTTGTTGATTGGGATGATTTAGATTCATATAATTGGGAAAAGTTTAACAAGGATGTGGAATTTAATAAACGGGGAGTAATAGTAACGGGAACAGCATTTCCAAGAGACAGAATATATTTCCAACCGGATGTACATATAAATATAACGACATCAAAAGGTCAAGTTATAGAAAACAGGAGAAAATTTATAAAAACACACCCTAGTTTATGTAATGATATGAAAAAAATACTATATACACATGATGAAATTGATTATATAAACAAAGTTGTATATCCTCATTATGTTAATGACATTAAAAAATCAAATGTAAATAAATTTTTTAAAGGAACATTGGAAGAAATAGTTGATAATGTATTTAATTTTATCATAGAAAAAATACAAAAATATGTTAATGATTATAATGAAAAAATAATGAAAAGGAAAATTAAATATAAATTATATGATGACACAGGATTTTTAACATTGGACAATAATATTGAAATATATGATGTTGATGATGAATATGTTAAATCCAATGATATTAAGTATAATATTAAAAATGTTGAAAATAAATTTATTGGAGTTAGTTAAAAAATATATTATTATAATATATCAATGTCAGACGATACAAATTCTAATAATGTTGAGTTATTAATCAAAAAACTTAACAAATACAATTCAAAGTTATTGAGAAAGGGACAAACTGGAGGTGCATCAGTTTATAATAAAAAGCTTAGTTATTACGAAATGGAATTAGCAAAACGTGGTATTGATCCATCTATTCTTTTAGGAAGTGGAAAAGAAGAAAGAGACAAAACAAAAGATTTAATAGATAAAAGTTTAGGATCTATTAATGTTCCCATTTCTTCGGATCCAAATGCAAGTGATATTATTGCTAAAGAATATGATACGATTAATAAGTTCAAAACGTGTGAATTAAAGACTATTACAAAAGAACCAACAGAAGAAATGATTACTTGTATACGTAATTTAAATAATGCTGAGGGAGAATTGAAAAATTTGGAGAATTATTTAACAGGATTAGTTGATAAATTACAGGGATATAGAAATACATCAAGAAAAATGCTTACTTTTAGCAATATGTATAAATTGATGTTTTTATCATTAATAACTGATGAATCAGAAAATCCAATTATACCTGATGACCAAACAATATTACGTAAGTTTATTGAATTACATTATAATGATTTGGGGATTAGTGGAAATTATGAAGATGATATTAAAGAGCCAGCTAAAGTTAAAGATAATATTAAAGTAGCCATCAAAACTTTTTGGACTGCTTTTGATACATCGGATAAACCAGATAAATATGATGATGTCCTTGATAAAATTATTATTCCAGAACCAATGCTACCAACATTACCAACACCGCCACCAGAACCAACATTACCAACAGAACCAACATTACCAACAGAACCAACACCACCAGAACCAGAATCACCAACGGAACCAGAATCACCAACGGAACCAACAGCACCCGTCGGAACAACTGTTTAAATTAAATTAAAATTAATTTAAATTAATTTAAAATTAATTTAAATTAGATAAACGATTCTTGAATTAGGAAAAAGTTTAAATGCCATGTAAAGTAAACATGGAAATGAATATCCCTCTTTATTAATTATTTTTTGTTGATTTTTTGTTAAATATTCAAGTACGCCACTTTTTGATATATCATAGCCAGTAATTGTATCTTTATTAATATTTTTTCCAATAATAATTGAATATTTATCATTTTTTGTTTTGAATGATTTATAGCTTATAACATATACTAATGATTTATCATATGGATTATCTTTATAATATGATTTTAATTTTTCTGTTTTTTTGGTAGGTTGTTTTTTCAAAATAATATACGATATATCTCTAACAAGTGTAATTGCATTTTTTAGGGTTAATATTTTTGCTTCTAAACGTTTTATATTTTTTGGAATATTATTTATTGGGAATGTTATTGAATCGGATCTTAAAATAATAACATCATTATATTTTTCAAATGTGTATAATCCCTTTAGGACGATTGTTATTAATGAAATTGGACATACAACAAGTGTAATTGGATAAATACCTTCTCCAGATTCATGAAAACAGTCGTATAATATTGGATATTTTTTCATAATACTTAGCGGAACAATTTTCCATAAATCGCCGTCTGTGTATAATACAACTTTATTTGTTAAATTTAATGGTGAATCTTCACCATTATTTACTTCATATTCATCTTGCTTAATCATATATAAAAAATTGAAAATAAATAATATTTTAGGATATTAATATTAAGATTATTGATATCTATATATACAATGGCGACAATAATGGAATGTTTTAGTGATAAACATGTTATTGAAACTATGGATCGTGTCAAGAAAAATGACGAAAAAACATTAAATTTAGTGAATGTTAATTGTGAATTACCGTCACTTAAAGAATTAAAATCAGTTATTCAAATAATAATTAGAGATTCGTTAATAGAAAAACTTCCAAAACTTCCACCAGAATTACAATGTTTATGTTGTATTAAATGTAGATTGAGAGAAGTTAATTTTTCTAAATTTCCAGATACACTCAGACGTGTAAAATTTTCTGATAATTGCATAACAAATATTATTAATATTGAGAATAAAAATATTGAAAAATTAGTGTTAGATGATAATTTTCTTACAACATTACCAACACTACCAAATACTATTAAATTGTTATGTGTACGTAATAATCCTAATTTAATTAAAATGAATATTCCGGAAAATGTTAAACTTTTAGATATATCTAATACAGGATTGGTATATGATACATTTCCAGATTCAATTGAAAAACTTGATACTTCGTATTGTAATTTAAGAGTTATCAATCATTTACCAATTAATTTAAATAAATGGTATAGTAAAAAATCAAATATATGTAAAATTAATTGTAAATATCCAGATACACTTACTGAAATTGATATATCTGAAAATCCTATTGAAAATCCACATAAAATAAATCATCAAATATTATATGATAAATATCATGTGTTATAAAAATAAATGCGTTTATTTAATAAATTATAAAACTAAAAATATAATTAAAATTATATATTTAATTAAAAATAAAATTATTTTTATATAATAATTATCACGAAGTAAAAATTAAAAAACTCTATATATAATATATATAATGAGTTTAACTGACGCTGAAGTATTGGCAAAAGTCCAAGCAGGAAATACTGGAATTGTTCAGGCATTAGATAATGCAGCAACAAAAACTGATGGAATGAGGACATATACGACAACTGGAGCGACGACTCTTGATTTAACAACGATGACATATAATGCATATACAAAATTTATAGTGGCGAATAGTGCTGATTCTACCGATCCTGTTGTTGTAACAACAGCCGATATTGCACAGGGCGGTGTTGATGCAGAAGGGATTCAATACACATATTATACATCATCAACTACACACTCTGTTACGGTTGGTTATTATCGAATCTTTTTGAGAGTTATGTTTGATCCAAGTACATGGGAAGCGAGTGATGAAATTGCATTGTAAAATAAATCAAGTAAAAAATTAATTTAATTTAAAGTAAGAGATAAATTTAATACGAAGATATTTATTAATAAAATTTACATTTTATTAATAATATAATGATTTTTATAGTTAATCATCCATTTCAAAATGGAGGGACTTATACGTGGTACTTAAATTTTACGAAACATTTAGAGAGTATAAAAATTCCTTATAAAGGGATATTTAATAAAATTCCACATACAACTGATTTTGGGGAACGAAATGTAATAATAGTCAATAATTATTTATTACCAAATTTTTGGGATAACAATATTTTGGATTTTATTAAAATAAACAAGAAAAATAAATTATATTTTGTTATTCATTCAGGAATTTGTCCATCTAACTTCGTGATTAGTAAGAGTATAAAATATATAGATGGATTTATATGTGTATCCGACGAAATAGCGAATAAAGTGAGTAATATTTATCCAACAAAGAAAATAATTGTATTTGAAAATTATGTCGAGACATTTGAAATTAAACATGATAAAAAGGAATCAGGAATAATTAATATTCATTATATTGGGAGATTTACACCGGAGAAAAATTTACCAATGTTATTTTGTGCGATGACGAGTGTTGATAAATCTATTCATTTACATTTATTTGGAAAATATGAAGATAAACAATATCAAAAATTTTTGGAAAATCTTGTTAATATTTGTGGGATAAAAGACAATGTTCATTTTGAAGAATTTACGGATAATAAGCATAAACTATATGAAAATGCGGATTATACTATATTAACAAGTGTACATGAAGGAATGCCTTATTGTATTTTAGAATCATTAGCATGTGGTGTTCCTGTTATTACGAATTTTAATATTGGGGATAATGATGGTATATTATTTAAATTGAATGGCTTGAATGAGAAAAAATATATAAATCAATTGGATATATTTTCATATGACGAATTATTGGTGGCGATAGGTTATTACAAAATGGCCATTCAAGTCAGTAAATTAAAAAATAGTGATTTATGTAAAAATATTGGAATGTTAATTAGACATCCCGTTGAAAAAGTAGTCATCCCACCAATAGCTATAAAAGAAGAAGGAAAATTATTTAATGAAAATGTTGCCATTATAAAAAATGCTATTATGTTAGGATTTGAACGGAAAATGAAAATTTTACCAAAAAGTAAATATACTACAGAAGAATATCAGAAAAAATTACTAAATATAATCAATAGTCTTTAAATTAATTTAAATTAATTTATTATTTTTAATAAATCAATTTTTAAACGCTTCTAAATTTATTAACTGTTGTTGTTGTTGTTGGCGGAATTGCTATAATTGGTGGTAATGCTTTAGTGATTGATCCAATAATTGTTTTTTGCCTTTTGAAGAATCGGTTGTAGATGAAATAAATTAAAAGAATTGCAATAATTGCAACGATCCACCATGGAATTACAAAATTACCAAAATGTAATCCAGACTTATTATATCCCATATTCCAAAATATAATTGTTTTTTCTTCAATAGGAATCGGTTGAATTGGTTGTGTTATTACCATTGGTTGGGGTGCAGGTGTTGTTGCTGGTGGTGCTGTTGCTAGTGATGCAGACATTATTTATATATTCATAATAAAGAAAAAATAAATATAATTAGTAAATAATGATTTCAAATCAATTCTGGTTTTTGCTATATTTAATTGTATCATTGATGCAAAATATTGTAATTGGTATTTTTGTTATTAGTACATCAAAAGAGGTTATTATTCTATATTTTATATCTATTATTATATTATTTTCAAGTTATGTATCGTTTACAATAGAAATTAAATTAGAAAAAATATTCTTTACAATACTATTTATGATGACAAATGCATTTATGCTTTTTGAATTAATTAACTATTTAAATAGAAATAATATGATTTCAAAAGATGTTATATTAATTATTATTTATATAATTCAAAGTTCATGCTTATTTATATCAACTGTGTCATTATTTAAAATAACATATAATTAATTAATAAATATTAATTAATTATGGATTAAAATTACATAATAATAAAAAAAATTGAAATTATTAATATATTGTTATCCCCTTAATTCTATTAATATTAACACTAAGAAGAAGTTAAAATGGAAACTAATACTGAAGTTACTGTCTCTCCCAAACGTGTTGATGATGTCATCAAGAGTGAGGGGATTGATAATAAAGCTAAAGTAGTTGATGTTAAACCAACAGTCGTTGTTTCTCCAGCAAGTGTTGATTCTGTCACCAAAAGTGATGAAGTTGATACTAAACCGGAGCCGGGAAAAAAGCATGTTATTTGGGCGGACTATGGCGAGGATCCATATCCACGTCAAAGTAACACAGATCATGACGCATCTGACGACGAATCTGTTGATGAGGATAATGAGGAAGATAAGGAAGATTATGATGATGGACATGTTTCTTCTCCACAAAAGAAGTCTACAGTTCATCGTTTTGATGTTCCTCGTCCTTCTCGTAGTCCGAGTAAATCCGCTACGAGCCATGACGCCGATCCACAAAAGAGGTTTTTTGTTCATCAGGTTGATGTTCCTGTTGTTCCACGTAGTCCGATTTGCTTCACTACGAGCTATGACGCCGAGAAATTTCTTTTGTGTGCTTACATTGCAAGTGTAGTTGCTGATGGGGTTAATTATCTCAAAACTAAACCCGACAAGGGTCGTTATGAGATAATTAATTCCTTTGCGATTTACACTGAATATGGTAAGGAAAAGACAGCTAATCCGGTGACAGCATTTATTCGCGATTGTATCAAGAATGAAGTTGTTGTTGTTAGGAATAGTAGTTCGTTAAATTTTGATAAATTTATTTTTACCAAGTTTAATGAAGTACTTTATTCTAACTCAGAATCTTCTGATGATGCGAAAAAGAATTTCAAGATGACTCGTGGGGTTCCGTATTTTCGGTTATTACAACACGCTGTGCATGTAACAACTGGAATGTATCTGATTGACACGGAGACGAAAGATATAAAAACTGCTCACACAGCGATATATCTATACAAAGAATTTCCACGTGGATCGGGTGAGAGCTCACGCCATTCAGCCGGAAATGGTCGGTTTTGTGATGTTCCTACTGATAAAATAATTAGTGAAACTACACCTAAACTTTATAATAAATTCTTTGAATCTGTATGTTTATACGTACCGAAATTCAATGAATTTGTTAAAAAGTTGGTTGTAACTCCACCAATTATGACACCAAGAGAAACATCGTCTGAACCACCTGCAACGCCATTCAAGAATGCAATGATGACTCCATATCGCCATCCACCCCCAACGTGTGGAACCATCATGAATCCTGTTGGATTTGCCTGTCCTGTTAGTATGCCTTTACCGCCGACGAAGGGTACTATTATAAAGATGCTTATTGAGTATTTAGAAGGAATTCCAGATGAGAAAGAAAAGAAGAAACTCTGGAATTCTATCAAAAATACGATTGAGGGATCTTTGAAGGACACTGAAGACGCGTCTTCAGCCTAAATGGACACTTTGAAACTCATAAAATTAATTTTATAAGTTTCAATATTTTTATTGTTAATTAATTAGGGGTGTTTATTGTATTAATAAAAGGATTTATTATATTGATAATTATAAGATTATTATATTAATAATAAGCTTTAAAAGATTTATTATATTGATATTAATAATAGCTTTTTATATTAATATTAAGCTTTTATTATAATAAAAAAAATTGAATTTGTTATATTGATATTAGCTTTTATTATATTGATATTAGCTTTTATTATAATAAAAAAAAATTGAATTTATTATATTGATATTAATAATAGCTTTATTATATTAATAATAAGCTTTATTATAATAAAAAAATTGAAAAGTATAACAAATTGAAAAACCCATTATATTTTATTTAGTTTCAACAGCATGAATTCTACGTTCCCTAATGGAATGTTTCCCCCTTCCCACGGTTTCTCGACGGGTCGTGAGGAGAAGTATACTACATCGAATGAGATCGGTTATCGCGAGGATATGATGGAAGTGACCAAACAGCTCATAGCGTTTCAGCGAAAGAACGATGTTCTTATGTTGAAGCTACGCGAGTTTTACGACGCGAATCGTGATTTTGCTGTGAAGGAACATGGTTGTCTTGCTGAAATTTCTCGTCTGACCGACCGTTGTTCTGCCATGCAGTCTGAACTGGCGCGTGTGAAGTCTAACGCAGAGAGCGCGAATTGTGCCAACGTCAAGTTACTCGAGGTAAATCAGCAGGTAAATGCTGAGTGTGATTCGTTGAAGAAGAAGATCATCGATCTGGAGACGGAGAACAAGAAGCTGGAGACGGAGAACAAGAAGCTGAAGACGGAGCCCACTGCGCTGGAGACGGAGAACAAGAAGCTGAAGACGGAGAACAAGAAGCTGGAGACGGAGAACAAGAAGCTGGAGACGGAGAACAAGAAGCTGAAGACGACGCATGCTGAGGATATGTATGCAGTTTTTAAGTTAGCATCAGCAAATGAGGCACTCGAAAAACGCAATGCAGAATGTTGTGTTTCGAGCAATTCGTTTACTATGTTGGAGTCCATTTGCAAGCTTGAAACCCCGACTCGGGCAACCCGCAGACGCAAACACGGTGAGGTTCGGATGAAGAACATTGAAAGAAATCAGTTGGATGACCTTATCGTAACAACATGTGGTATTGTCCGTAAGTTGAATGATGATAATCAGGGGCTTTGTGATGAGAATCAAAAGCTTGTTGATGATAATCAGAAACTTAAAGGCAAGATCAGAAAGTTGTCAGACAAGAGACGTCCAATCCATTCTGCAGTTCGTTGTCACAGTGGTTCTGATCGGATTTCGTGTGATTCTGAATTGATGCTGTGTGGTCATGATTGGATTCCGTC
>Ga0172368_10001662_pt1 | contig 29854 bp, 23 predicted proteins | sample Lak11m_FD_114540 | JGI IMG/M metagenome (GOLD analysis project Ga0172368, IMG submission 114540) | Freshwater microbial communities from Kabuno Bay, South-Kivu, Congo - kab_022012_11m | ecosystem: Environmental > Aquatic > Freshwater > Lake | place: Democratic Republic of the Congo: South-Kivu...
ACCTCGGACTTCACGGCCTTCATATATCTGGGCGAACTGGTTGAATTCGGGCCGACGCAGAAGCTGTTCACCGTGCCCGAGGACAAGCGAACACAGGAATATCTTACCGGAAAATTCGGATAAAGGGTTTTAAACAATGGTCCAGGAAGAAAAATTAATTGATCTGAAAAAAGAGCTGATAGAATTTGCCACCCTTGTTGAGCGCATGATTGAAAAAAGTGTCGAGGGGCTGGTCAAACATGAAACGGACAAACTATTCGAGGTGCTGCACAATGACGAGCCGGCGGCTAACATCAAGGATGTCAAGCTTGACGAGCTGTGCACCATCCTGCTTGCCCAGTACCAGCCCATGGCAAAGGATTTGCGGACCATTCTCATGGTGCTCAAAATGAGCAATGATCTGGAGCGGATGGGGGATCACGCGGTAAATATCTCCCAAAGCAGTCTCTACCTTCTGGAAAATCCATCGGTGAAAGAGCTCATCGATATACCGAAAATGAAACAAACGGTCGTGCAGATGGTTGCCGACAGCATTACCGCCTTTATAAATGAAGATCCGCAGCTGGCCGCGGATGTATGCGCCCGCGATACGGTTATTGATAAGCTGCGGGATAAAGTCTATTATGAGCTGGTAGAGATAATGAGCGCAGATCCCGCAACCATCAAACGCTCTCTTCATCTCATGCGCATCTCCCGGAACCTTGAGCGGATCGCGGATTTGTCGACCAACATGTGTGAAGATGTCATTTTTATGGTTGAGGGAAAAATGATAAAACATCATCTGAACGCAGACCCTAACATCGCGTAATTAGAGAACGCCAACCAGTGGAAAACAGCATACCCGGCAGAGTTGCTGCCATAGATATTGGGTCGAATGCTCTGCGCATGCAGATTTTCGAGCGCGACCCGCAGGGGGCCATACGCCTTATTGAAACAGACCGCCGGCCCGTCCGCCTCGGTCAGGATGTATTTAACACCGGTAAAATCCTGCAGAATAATTTAAAGGATGCCCTCACGGCGCTCGGGGAATTCCGCCTGGCAATTGACAAAGCCCGGGTGTCCCGGATCGGCGCAGTTGCTACCAGCGCTGTGCGTGAGGCATCAAACGGGACCGTGTTTATTGAGCAGGCGCTGCGGGCAACGGGTATCGATGTGCAGATTATTGACAGCAGCGAAGAAGCGCGGCTGATCATCACCGCCCTGCTGGAGCGCATAAACCTTGCGGGCCTTCATGTAGTGCATATCGAAGTCGGCGGCGGCAGTGTGGAGGTGAGCCTGATAGAAGACGGACAGATTCAATTTTCCTTGACCCATAAGCTGGGAGCGGTTCGTCTTATGCAGCTGTTAAACTCCTGTTATGACAGCCAAGAAAAATTGAACGGCATTTTACAGGAGTACGTCGGCATCACCCGGAAACGCCTGCGCCATAGTCTCAAAACGAAAAGGATCGACCGTTTTATTACCACGGGCGGGAATATCGACAGTGTTGTCTGGCTGCTCGAACAAACGGGCTGGGGTCCGGTTGATAAAAGCAACGGGTGCCCGCGTATAGCTCCTGCAGCGCTTTCCCTGGTTATCAATGAACTTACCCATCACAGCTTTAACGAGCGGGTTGAAAAACTGCACCTGCGGCCGGACCGCGCAGATGTGATTCTACCTGCGGCACAGGTATATCTCAGCTTTGCAAAAATGGCAAAAACCCCATGGCTTTACACACCCGGCGTCGGAGTACGCGATGGGCTGGCCATCGAGCTTTTTAGAAAAGAGGAAAAATCTCACCAGCAGAAAAAATACCAGCAGTTAATCAGCGCCGTCAAATCCCTGGGGGAAAAATATGAATACGACCGGACGCACGCGGACATTGTGGCCGGCTATGCCCTGAAAATTTTCGACGCACTCAAGGACCGCCAGGGCCTCGGGCAGAAGGAGCGGCAGCTGGTTGAAATTGCCGCCCTGCTGCATGACATCGGCTATTTTGTCGGCATCTCCCGGCACCACAAACATTCATTTTACCTGATTGCGGAATCAGATATTGTCGGCTTGTCTCCGCGGGACAAACATATCGTTGCCAATATCGCCCGCTATCACCGCAAGTCTTTCCCCAAAGAGCAGCATGATAATTTTCGGATTCTCTATCCCAAAGAGCGCAAGATAATTACCAAGCTGGCCTCCATAGTGCGCGTTGCTGATGCGCTGGATAGAGAGCACGCTGCCGGGAAAATGCCCCTGACAATCAATATTATAGATAATAAACTGGCAATCAAACTGCCCCCGGCCAAAGACCGGTCTTTTCATCGGTGGACCATGTCGTTAAAGGGTGATTTGTTTACCGAGACCTATGGATACCAGATAGAAATTACCTGAGAACGCAGTGAGGGTATACGCATGGCACGTGATCCCAAAACCGGCAGTGAACTGCCCGGCAGGCTGATCGTTGTAGAAGGTGTTGACGGATCAGGCAAATCAACCCAGATTTATCTGCTCAAGAGATGGCTTGAGATGGAAGGGTATAGAGTCTACTTTTCAGAGTGGAACTCGGCAGCCATAGTCCGGCCGGCGGTTAAGCGCGGCAAAAAAAAGATGCTCCTGACCCCGCTCACCTTCTCGCTCATCCACGCAATCGATTTCTCCGACCGTTACGAGCGCCAGATTCTGCCGCTTCTGCAGGCCGGCTATATCGTGCTGTGTGACCGCTATATCTACACCGCGTTTGCGCGCGATACGACCAGGGGCTGTAATCCGGGGTGGGTACGGGAGCTGTACAGTTTTGCTGCCATCCCTGACATCGCCTTTTATTTTAAGCTGCCGCTGGAAGTCGCTATCGAACGGATACTGATCGGGAGAACAAACCTTAAATACCATGAAGCAGGGATGGACATGAATCTTGCCGCTGACCCGCTTGAATCATTCAAACTGTTTCAAAAAATGATCGTCGATAAATATGACGCAATGATAAGCGAGTTCAATTTCCAGGTCATCAAAGCCACCGACACGATAGAGAATCAGCAGCAAATAGTCCGAGATATCGTTGTGACCACGATACCGTTTGAACGCTTCAGAAGCAAGTCACGGAGACACGGCAATGAGTAAAACGTTTTATGGGGAAGGGATACCGGGAATAGATACGAAGGTATTAAAGGGCATGTTAATTGTTGTTGAAGGACCTGACTGCTCCGGCAGGTCCACTCATGTGCAGCTCCTTAGAAGCTACCTCGAGCAGAAGGGACATGCGGTTACCGATTTCGGCATCAAGCGCTCGGTGCTGATCAGCACCGAACTTGAACAGGCAAAAAATACCAATGAGATCAGCCCGCGCACGCTCAGTTTGTTCTATGCGACGGATTTTGCCGACCAGCTCGAGCACACCATCATTCCCGCATTGCAGGCAGGCTATATTGTCATAGCCGACCGCTACATATATACCCTGATGGCCCGTGACCTGGTGCGCGGCGCGGACTGGGACTGGCTTCAATCCATATACGGCATTGCCCTGGTGCCGGAAGCAATCTTTTTTTTGCGGGTCAGCCCGCAGATACTGGTAGAGAGAACATTTAATAAATACGGGGCATTCACGTTCTGGGAGTCCGGGATGGATTTGCATTTCTCGCGCGAGTGGTTCCCCTGTTTTAATACCTACCAGCGAAAGCTGAGCGCCCAGTTTCGCATTCTCAGTGAAAAGTATGGCTTCAATATTATAAATGGAAATTCTTCAATTCCTGCTGTGTCAAAAGAGCTGTGCAGGAGGGTTGATGCGCTGCTAACGAACGTGAACCACTAAGAGAGAGCTCTCAAGAGCGATCTCTTTAACCAGGCACTGTCAAAATTCCATGAAAAACAAGGGGACACTATGAAACCAGGGCATAGAGGGGAGGCAGTATAACCCCTATTAATCTCATGAAATATAATATTTTCTCTGTCCATTCTCCGCAGTAGGCTGCTACCTGCCCTCCGCACGAAGCGTGCTTCGGAAGGCGGGCGGAGGACGGGTGTGCTCTGTGGTTATATCTTGACAATTTCTCTAACCAGCCTGGGAGGTTTTTATGACGGAGAAAACAAAACCGGATCAACACAAGACCGGACAGCCGAAAAAATCAGGAATCAATCACAGCAAACAGGCTGAAAAACAGGTTCTCGCATTATGCAAAAAGCTTGACCCTGACCCTGCGCATGCTTTCCATGTGACTGAACTGGGTTTGAAGCTGTTTGATGAACTGCGCACGCTGGGACTGCATCAGCTTGATGAGCAGTGCCGGCTCCTGTTTAAATACGGCTGCCTGCTGCATGATATCGGCTGGTCAGAAGGCCAGGAGAAACATCATAAGCGGGCGTTCGCCATGATAACTAAATCTGACCTGCCGCTCAGCAAGGAGCACAAGCGGATGGTCGCCCTCATTGCCCGATTTCATCGAAAGGCAGAGCCTGCCGCTCAGACAGAACTGCTGAAGCTGCAGCCCCCGGAGCGGGAGTCGCTTGCCAGGCTTGCGGCAATCATACGCGCCGTCGATGTACTGGATCGCTTTCACGATCAGAAAGTAAAGATAAAAGCCGTATCACTGAGCCCGTCGGGACTGCGCATCGTGATCAGCAGCGGCTTTTTAAATATAATTCCGCAGCGCACGCTTGCCCGAAAGATCGCCTTCTTTAATAAAGCATTCGGTATTCCTGCGCTGATTGTCGACAAGCCCGCTCCCGCGGATGCAGATAAGACAATTACAAACAGTTTGCAGAAAAAGTAGTTTTTCCCCAGGCTGGTCAAAAATATCCGGATGCAAGGGGCGCGAAATCCAGAGAAATGAGGCGTACTTTACCGTACATTGCGATCACTCCCGATAGCTATCGGGAATGATCGCAATCCCGACGCATGTCAGGACAGACGGGTGTTTTTCAACAGCCTGCTAAACCCAAGCCGACTGCAGACCCCCCACAGTAGCGTGCTGTGCCCTGCTTTTTCGTTGACGCGCTATCCCCTGAGATTTATAATTTAAACGGTGGAATGTCCGGCGGGGCAGAACTGCTTCATATCACGTCCCCTACATAAAAACCACCCGGGATTATATTGCCGGCCATGTGTCCAGCGCTGCGATGACGTTATTTCTGCCGCCCATACATGCACAGATGATCCGGGATACCCCGGGCATGCTGCGAAAAATTCAGCGCCTTACTCCGGGTGACATTGCTTTTTAAAAGGAGCACATACCATGAACCTCTATTTTCTTCGCCATGGTCTGGCGGGACAGCGCACTGAATGGCACGGCAGCGATTTTGATCGTCCGCTTACTGAAGACGGTAAAAAGCGCATGCTGCGGGAAGCTGCTGCTATAAAAAAGCTGAAGCCAAGTGTTGAGGTAATCATTACCAGCCCCCTGGTGCGCGCATACCAGACAGCCAAAATCGTGGCAAAACAGCTCAACCTGCTCGACCGGCTTTTTACCGAAGAGCTTCTCAAGCCGGGCTTTGGGTCCGATACATTACAAGAGCTCGTAAGAAAATACGCCGATGCCGGCACGCTCCTGCTTGTCGGCCATGAGCCTGATTTCAGCACAGCTATCAGCCATATTATCGGGGGCGGCAGGGTTGTGTGCAAGAAGGGCGGGCTGGCGTTTGTTGACCTGCAGCAGCCCAATGGCCTGAAGGGAGAGCTGGTCTGGCTCATTCCGCCAAAACTGCTGGGAGCATGATTCATGGAGATTGAAGCAAAATTTGCTGTACCCGATAACGAAACCTGCAGGCGGCTGCGTGAAGCTGAGCAGATTGCCGGTTTCCTGCTTTCCGCCGGGCATAGCAAAGAAACTCATGATACATACCTGGATACCCCGGGACAGGCCATCAGGCAGGCAGGCTATGCCTGCCGTAAAAGAGAGCAGGAGAATAAAATTCTCATTACCCTTAAGCAATTGGGGACTGCTGCAGAGGGTATCCACCGGAGAAAAGAACTTGAGATTACGCTCACGGATGATCTGCCGCCTGCCCAATGGCCCGCAAGCCCGGCGCGGGATCTTGCTCTGCAGCTTATTCAGCAGGAGCCCCTTGTTGCCTTGTTTGATTTATGCCAGACCCGTTTTGTCCGTCTCATGAGAAGCCATAGCGAGCGGCTTGTTGCCGAGCTGAGTATTGATGAAGTGCGAATAGGCATACATGGCGCCGAGCGCACCTATGTTGAACTTGAGGTGGAACTGCTGCAGGAAGGCACCGAATCTGATCTGGAAGAAATCCGGCGCCAGCTGAGAGAACAGTGGGCTCTCCGCCCGGAGTCCTGCTCAAAATATGAGCGTGCGCTTACCCTGATTGCTGCCGGAGAAAAGAAGATGTCTCGGGCCAAGGTACCTGCATCCCCGTCAGCAACAGCCGGCAGCACAGCGAGAAAACTGGCTGCTGTCAATGCTCCCGCTAATCTCATGGTCATGCCATCTCATGAACATACTGAAACGCACAAAAAAGCAGCAGACCCTGCCCCGGAGAATCCGGCGAGAAAAACTGCGCACCAGTCTATACATACCGTGCCGAAAAATCCGGGACTGAAAATTGACGACACGATGGCTGAAGGCGCTCGCAAGACGCTCTATTTCCATTTTAAAAGGATGGTGCAGCACGAGCCTGGGACCCGGGCAGGTGAAGATATTGAAGAACTGCATGATATGCGCGTTGCAACCAGACGGATGCGTGCTGCCCTCAAGGTGTTCAGGGAGTACCTGGATATGAGCGCGATGAAGCCGTTTGCAAAAGATCTGCGGCGTGCCGGCCGGGCACTTGGCGCAGTGCGTGACCTTGATGTATTGCAGCAAAAAACCCTGCGCTATGTTGATGCGTTGCCGCCGCAGCGCGCCAATGAGCTTGAGCCGCTGCTTGCGGTGATCCGTGCGAAGCATCAAAAAGCACGGCACGCGCTGCTTGATTTTTTAGACAGCCCCCGCTATGATCGCTTTAAAAAGCGTTTCAATAAATTTCTGAAAAAACCCGGCGCAGCTGCGGTGCCTGCATGTGCTGAACACGGAGAACCGCGGCCGCAGCGCATGCGGCATGTGGTGCCCGTAGTCATACAGCAGCGGCTTGCCGCGGTGCGCGCCTATGAAGGGTATTTGGAGGGACCTGATGTGCCGCTCGAGCGATTGCACCGGCTGCGCATTGCCTTTAAAAGCCTGCGCTATACCCTGGAGTTTTTCCGCGAGGTGCTCCACCCGGATGCCAGGCACTTGATTGAGGAACTAAAACAGGTGCAGGATCACCTGGGGGATCTGCAGGATGCGGTGGTAACCTGTACTATCGTGCGTGATTTCCTCAACTGGGGTACCTGGGGGAACAAGGGTTCAACTAAAAACATAGCCAGCTTCAAGCCGGTTATTGCGCCCGGGGTAGTCTCCTACCTTTCCGTCCGCCAGGCAGAACTGCAGCGCCTGGTTGCGGAATTCCCTGCAGTATGGGATCGAATGCAGCAGAGCGGATTTTTCAAAAAAATCGCCGGGGTAGCAGGAGAGCTGTGATGTAACTGCATTATTGCAGGACACCGTGCTAAGAAAAAATTTTCCAGCCAGCCGGCATATATCCTAACCCGAACAAACCGGAACCAAATACTTTTAAAGCGTGGCCACAGAAAACACCCCTCGGCCGTGTCTTCGACCCTGAGGCTCAGACCCGAAGGGAGCTCAGGGCCGAACGGCAGAATAACACAGAAGTTAAAATCTCTTTCCGGGAAAATCTGTGCAGTTCTGTGGCTAAAAAATTCATGGCCTGCTGTTTTGATCATTCAGTATTGGAATTTTTTATTTGTTTCGTGCTTCGGATTTAGATATAAACACATGCGTAAAAATGAATGTACAAAAGAATAATAGTGCTCGGCATAGATGGCATAGATCCCCGGCTTGCAGAACAGTTTATGCAGCAGGGAGACCTTCCTCATCTTTCTGCCCTCAGGCAGCAGGGGTCGTATTCCCGGCTCGCAACCTCAAACCCGCCCCAGAGTCCGGTTGCCTGGTGTGATATCGGAACCGGAACAGACTCGGGCGCCCACGGCATCTTTGATTTCATCCAGCGCAATCCGAAAAATTATCTGCCGGACCTGTCAATCCTGCAACCCGACCGCAAAAATGGTTTCTGCGCCGGGAAAACGGTTTTTAATCCACCCTGCAAAGCGAAATTTTTCTGGGAATATACCGCAGCGGCAGGCATCCCGTCATATGCTATACGCTGGCCCATGACCTTTCCCCCGGCTGCAGGCAGCAGCACCGTGCTGGCCGGCCTTGGCGTGCCTGATATAAAGGGAGAGTTGGGCAGATTTACCTGCTTCTCAACCAGGCCTCAGGATACATCTTCTGCGGGGGAAGACAAGGTCGTCTGCCTGCTTTTTAACGGCGCGACAGCTACCACCGAAATCAGCGGCCCGTATAATGAACAGGGAAGAGAAGCAGCCACCCCCTTTAAAATCAGCACCAGCGATAAACCAGCTGTCACCATTACGGTTGCGCAGCAGACTTTCTCCCTGCGCACCGGAGAATGGTCCGACTGGATAACGCTTGAGTTCCCCGTCAATGGTGTAAAAAAAATCTCTGCAGCCGCCAGGTTTTATCTAATCAGCATTGAGCCCCATATAACTCTCTATCTCTCCCCGCTGCAGATTAATCCCGTTAAACCGTGCTTCAGCATTTCGTCTCCCGAAGGGTTTTCCCGTGAGCTTGCTGACATCATTGGCGGTCCCTATTATACTCAGGGAATTCCCGAGGATACCAAACCCCTCACCGAGGGGGTGATAAGCGATGATGCCTTTATCGAGATGTGCGATTACATAATGGGCGAGCGCGAGCGCATGCTGCGCCACTGCCTGGGAAAATTCACGGAGGGTGTGTTTTCCTTTGTCATAGATACCACGGACCGGATTCAGCACATCTTCTGGCGGTTTGAAGATACGAATCATCCCCTGTATGATAAAGCCGGGGCGCAAAAGTACGGCGGCATAATTCGAGATTATTATAAGCGGGCGGACAGAATCATAGGTGAAATCATGCGCGGTCATGTTGATGAAAACACGCTGCTGCTGGTCCTATCAGACCATGGGTTTACAAGTTTTCGCAAAGGTGTTAATATTAATCGCTGGCTTATTAAAAACGGCTACATGAAGCTTCGCGAGGAGCCTGACCCGGAAGATAAAGAGGGCGGCGCACTGTTCAGGCACGTGGACTGGCAAAGGACCGGCGCCTATGCTCTGGGATTTTCCAGCATCTATCTGAATATTAAAGGCAGAGAAGGCAGCGGCCTTTTGCAGCCCGGCAGCGAGGCGGAAGCTCTGGCAAAAAAAATTGCCCATGACCTGCAGGCTTTTACCGACCCGGCCTCTTCAGACCGCGTCATCAAACAGGTATATGCGGCTGACGCACTATACACCGGGCAATATCGTACAGCAGCGCCCGATCTGGTGATTGGTTTTAATGCGGGTTACCGCATGAGCTGGCAGACAGCAATCGGCGGAACGCCGAAAGCCCTCCTTGAGCCGAATCTCAAAAAGTGGAGCGGCGACCACATTGTTGACCCTGAACTCGTTCCCGGTATTTTTTTCTCAAATCATAAAATTAAAACAGCCGCCCCTGAAGGCCTCGACATTGCTCCCACGGTACTGACTGCCTTGGGGATAAGCCCGCCACAGGAAATAACAGGAAAATCTCTTCTCTAAGTCATTTCCAGCGCTTCTGTTGTACCCAATACACCACTGCTATTTTGTATTTTTCTGACAGAAAATAAGGGCTACTCTGCTTTGATGTGCTATTATATGCATTTCAAACGTGCACTGCATGCTGCACGCACCTTGAGAGGCTTCTTATGAAAAGACGTAACTCTTAAAATATCTCGGACCAATGTTAACAGCTGCCTGCGCACTGTCCGGTGCACCCGGGGATACAAAGCAGTAGCAGCAGTATTAGCCGTTAAAACATTCAAGTTCTTACCTTGACTGTCACATGCATCTGCTCAGCAGCCTGCTTACGGAAAAAAATGAAGCAAGTTTATAAAACCGACGTTCTGTTTGGCAGGGAGATTGCCGCATCAACCGGACCTGACCTGATTACATTAATGAATGCGGCAAAAATAAAAAAAGACATCTGTCCTAATCTTTAATATCCTACAACAATGCACACCTATCAAATATTACTTCAGCATTTTCCCTTTATCGTTTGCAGCTTCTTGAAAAAGTTTTAAACCATTCTTGATACCTTTACGAAGGCAAGGATGTTCTGTAATATATTCTCGATTTGGACGGGGAAGGTTTCCGCTCTCAATGCTTTTCTGAATTATTGGTAGCAACGATTGAAAAACAATCCATGCCTGAAGTCGGGTTCCATCTTCAGTAAAATGAATGGTGTCAATAAACAAATCAGGATCCCGTGGGAAAAAATAAGATACATCGATAAAATCCATTTGATTTGCTATTGCGTAAAGATGAAAAACCCTGTTTTGAAAATCAGTCAACCGTTTTATATTATCATAAGTAAGTGGCCAATATGTTCTATGTATATGCTCGTAAATTAATTTATGCCGCGTACGATCAAGTAGCAACCCATTATAAGGAAGCCAAACAAAAGAGGTGAGAATAAAGTGACAGCCGATATTATGTGTATTTTTTTTTATTGTATCGAAATCTTTTAAAATTGTGCTCAGATCTAAAGGGAGGTTATTATTAGAAATGTCAGGGTTCTGTTCATCAACATCCTGAGGAAACTCTAACGTATAATTTGGTTTTATTGGTTCTGAAATAATTTCTTTTTTATAAATTTTAAGAAGCAGTTCTTTGAGCCTTCTTCCCACGGCAGAATATTTCTCTGTTTTACCAACAAAATACAAAATTCCCTTTTCTTGAGAGTCAAAATCCGGGGCTGATGTTTTCACATTTTTTAAGAGCTTAGTATAGTGATAGAACTGGTTTGCCCCTTCATAATATATAACAATATCCGGCGCTAATAAAGCAGCTTCCTGCCTAAATATTGCTGCTATATCTGAAGAGATGATCGCTTCCCGTCCTGTGTTCATAATCTCAAACTGTATGTTGAACTTGTTTTTTTTTGCCCACAAATTAAGCCAGTGCTCAATATATTCTGGATAACTATGGGCGTAGTGATGCGGACTTATAGTGGTAGAAGCCCCTAAAAAGCATACGCGAATAGTATTTGCTGGTTTGTTAAGATTTAAATCGTGCCCGCGCCATCCAAAACTATTTGTTACCAACCCAGACGGCATTGTAACATTTTGAGGGAAACGATAGTATGGATGGACATTTTTTTCACACGGTTCAAAGGTCACCGTTTCCGGCGGATATAAATTAAACCGTGAATTAAATTCACCGTTTGCGATTGAATAAAGCAAAAAATATTTATTCCATTCCCTTACAGCCAAATTGGCAATTACTGGACCTACTGAGCTCTGCGCTTTTTTGAAAAGATTCTTCAAAAAAACATCTGGCTGCTTTTTAGGCAATAAAGGCGGGCTCTCAATAAAAAGGTCACTATCATAATTATCCTTTAAAGGTAATTTTGTTAAATAGTCAGAAGCCTGGGTTTTATTCGTTAGCAACCTTTTGGGCTTTGGTTTTTCTCCTAATGTAATGGATAAAACAGGATAACCATCTATTGCTCTTATAACCACTTCATTTAATAAAAGCCCCAAAAGACAAAAAACTATAACAACAAAAAAGTTTATAAATTTTTTTAGCAAATAAATATTCATAGTAAATTTGGTTTTCCCTCGAAAAAATGGGCATACAAATCTACATTCAGTTGAATTGGTATAGCCAATTGTTCAAGGACCACTGGCTGGAGTGAACCCCAATAACGAATGTTTACACTCATAGTTATAAGGGTATCAGATATTCTGTATAAATGGTAATTCCCGGTGCTCATAAAATGGGCATCCGGTCAGCATACAGTACCACAAGTTGATTCAACACTTTGCCCCAATATCGTACCAGCATTGTCCCTTTTTTCATAATATTTTTCAAGGACAACAGGACAAATACAGGAGCTTTATAGCAGTCTCGTCATTCGGGAACGAGGCGGCACTGTTTTTTATAGTCTTTTTTAGCGAGTTGTTCAATGACTCGATTGCATTTGTGGTACAAATAATTCGCTTGATTTCCTCGATGGATCTTGATCTTTGAAAGAATATTTCCTTTGCACTGAAACGACTTTCATGCCTTACCGTTATCGATGAGAAACAGAAGGCCTTAGAACCATTATAAAAAAAGCACACCCATAAACAGCTGTTGCTGCCCAGAGAGTAAAATTATACCCGAAGTTAAGCGAGAGGCCCCAGGCAATTATTGAACCCATCACAGAACAGGCTCCATTAACACCCCAGACCCAGGGAATCATTAAATGCCCATCCCGTTCAAGCAATTTAATCCCGAGGGGAAACGCCATACCCATGGTTAAGCCTAGCGGACAATTCAATAAAATCGAAACAGAAATGCGAAGCAGCCCGGAGGACCCTAACATGGATCTAAAAATAGACGGCAAAACCAGAATGTAGATGACCAGCAGCAAACAAAGACTTAATATGATGCGGCGTAGCCATGGATAAACAGCCGTGTCAGGAAAGGCACCTGATAAAAGGCTTCCAATGCCTGAGAAAATCAGCAGGCTGGCGAGGATCACAGCGATGGCATATAAAGGCTGGCCCAGAAAAAGAATAGATTTTTGGATTAAGGGGATTTCAACAAGCATGAATCCAAGTCCCAGACATGAAAAATAACCAATGTATCCTAACTTGTACACAGCTTTTTCATTCGTGAGGGAACTCACTCTATTAAACAGCAGTAAAGGCAATAACATGGTAACCACTACCATGATAAAGATGATAATAAAGAGTGATTTAAACATAAATACAGGGTAGGTAAAGGCAGTTGCCTGCGCGGGAAGCTTCCAGATATAGTGTAAAGGTTTTAAGAAGTTGAAGAAAAAGGGACAGTTATCTGTGTTCGGATCAACCCTGAAAGGGTACTGCTGCAAAAAGGCTTTTTTATCAGGGGAAAACAAATAGTCACTCAGCTTATTGGAAATTCTTTGTTCCGGATTCAGGAGCCACTCCAGATCCATTTTTTTTCTTAATGCATCTATCTTTAATATTTCTTCATGATTGAACGGTGATTTTTTCAATAAAAACAGAGCCTGACACCATACCGGCCGGTATTTCTCTGCCAGCATGACGATGTGTTTTTCAGGCTGCTGAACACGCAGTTCTTCTAAAGCCATTATGTTGCCGCTCAAAATCCTGAAATTTTCCAGATCATAGTTGAATCTCCACCGTGCAATCCATAGCACTCCGTCATCTTTTAAGTGATTATAATAGTCCTTAAATGCTTCCACTGTATATAGTGAATTTTCGACAAAGGTAAACGCTCCCGACGAACTGGCAACCCCGCTGTCAACATTACTTAAATGTATTATGTCATAATTGTCCTCTGATTGGCGGATAAAATTCCTTCCATCATCAACAACCAATTTTATTCCGGGTTTTCCAAAAAGTTTGCCATTAAAATCTCGGTAGGTTTCTGTATTAAGACGGGCAATGGTCGGATTTATTTCAACACCGGTAATTTTATTATGGCCATTGATATAGGCATTAAGTACATCTTGACCTCCGCCCACACCGATGACCAAGACATCGCCTCCTCCGCTGATTTGATAATAAAAGGAAGTAATAAAATTTTTGAGAAAATTAAGCTTGGTTGTATCTCCATCAAATGCGTGTATTGCTGCCCGTGCAGTTGAGTCATAATTTATATTTAGTGTTGCATTATCAAAAAACTTTGCTGGTTCTACGGTCACCCTATTGATGGGATTCCATTCTTCGAAAATTATATTAGTTTGCGGCACACCCTGAACGTAGTTTATTTTAAGAAAGCGATATATATAGGCATTGCAAACAAAAGCACATAATGACAAAACGGCAACGGAGAAACTTATTTTTCTTAACCAGCGCATAGAGCTATTCAACGAAAAAAGAATAGATGACAATGCCGCAAGAAATGAGGTTAGTAAAACCAGGCTGATTCCATCATAAATAAAAAGCAGGCCAATCACCAAAACACATCCAATCCCCGCGCCCACCAGGTCGTAGCAGTAAAGAACTGTAACTTTTTTTGAAAAGTGTTTAAGCGCCAAGGTAATAGTAAGACCTGAAAAAAGATAAGGGATAAAAATAAAGAAAAAGATTTTAAGTAAAATCAAAAATGTAGATACAGACGCTGTCGTAATGGCACTGTTTATCTGAAGATAAACAGAGATAGCTAAAATAATTGTAATGGAGAAAAAAGAAGAAAACATGGCAAGATGGCTTGAACCCCGCTCTTGAGAAAAATAGCGGGGAAATAAAAAAACGATAACCCCGCTGCATCCGAAACCCAGCATAGCAAGGGAGATAGACATAAAAACAAAATGGTAATACATGGTTGCAGAGAATATGCGGGTCAACAGAATTTCCCATGTAAGCGTCGCTAATGCTATGAAAAAAACACCCCAGTAATTTTTTTTCATACACTCCTCCAATTTGTAAAAAGATGGTCACTCGTTATTCTCATTTGTTTATTGATACTCGCAGCAGACATCGATGCCTTTGCTGATACACGTGTTTGAAAAAATGGTTATTCAATGACCACCAACAAGAGCATGATCTTTCATGTTCGGATAATACATTATATCTTATTGAATTTTATTGAAAGCGCTTTCTGGATATCCACTTTTTTCTTTTGGATATCCTTCTTTTCAAATACCCGGACTCCTGATAGCTATGAATTCAAATAATAGTTATTTTTTGAAACGTTTGTCAGTCCTGAAATATCTGATGACCAGCGTCCGCATCGCCTCACAGCATAAAATTGCCGCAGGGTCCTTGGGAAATACATAATCCATAAGCGCTTCTTTGTCTGAGGTGAAATAGCTGGCAGCATCTTCAGGAAGGGTTATTGAAATAATGCGCCGGCAAATCTCTTTATACAGACACACTATAGTGCTTGCCTTGGTTTATTCGCCGATTCGTGAAATTCTGCCCGGGCAATTACAGAGGCACATAGCATGCCGGCGCAAAGAGAAACTTGTTCACCCGGCTCAATCCAAAATGAGCGATGCGATCCTCGAAATACCATTAAACAGGTATAACAAAAAAATAGCGGCTTCGACAATAATCACATTACTGCTTGCTATAACGTTTCTGCTCGATCCTTCAGCAGAGCAGGATAAGGGGGTGCCCATTAAAGGTTCCTTGTCAAGAGAATAAAGTTCTCCTGTGACAAAAAGCTTTGCTGTTGTGCCTTGGAGGAATCATCGTGCAGCCGAGCAGTCTCCGTTTCTTCTCCCGTTATTACTTTTATTCTGTGGATAACGGAATAACCATTCCGGTCCAGTCACCCATCTGGCTCAAAACAGACACAAGGCCGGAATTGGTTGAAAGGTAAGGTTTAGCATAGAGCCTTTGGATGTTTCTTGAAGAATTCCCAGATCAACTTTGTTGCGTCAAAATCACGGGACATTCTGCCAATATCTTTTACCGGTAAGTATTGAATAGTATTTGGCCAGGTATGTCCGCCTCCTTCAATAGCGTATAGCATAACCTCAGTTCCCTGACGGCAGTTTCTCCACGAGTACCACTTTACCGAACATCCATCGCTGGTGTCGGTATCCGGCAATGCTCCTGTGCGTAATTCGCCTGCACAACCATTATGCTTTATCCACAACTGTGCTGCCTTGTGGGTATCTATGATGTGGCCAAATTTACCTTCAATAATTCCTCCTCCCCGGAACGGCATCCATGGGTCTTCGCTCCCCTGTATGATAAGCACTGAAACCGCCTTTTCCGGTTTGAATTTGTCCTGGAAAAGCTCTGCGATGCCACCGTCAACAGGAGCGATGGCAGCAATGATTCCGGAAAGATGTGCCGCCAAATAATGAGAAAAAATGGCACCGTTTGAAAAACCGGTGGCAAAGATGCGTTGTTTATCAATGGGAAACTCACTGGAGATTTTCTCGATGAGCGTCGCAACAAACGCAACATCGTCGATATTTTCACGATGGGCTCTGGAAACAAATGGTTCCCGCCCGTCATTAAAATTCTTCCAGTAACCGTTCGGATAAACTGCTATAAAGCCCTCCCGGTCAGCAAGATTGCTAAACTTTGTCAGCTGTTCGATTACTGTCCCATCTCCTTCTGCGCCATGAAAAACAAAAACCATCGGGATTGGTTTATCTTTTTGTAAAGAGGGGGGGACGTGAAGGAAATAGGACCGCTTCAGGCTATTACATATGATTGTTTTTTCAACAGTTTGTCCAGCGGGATTGTAACGAATTATGACCAGCGCGGTGATAGTGCACAGCCCTAAAAGCAGCAAAAGAAGGACTTTTTTAAACATGATAAAATTTCCCCGATTATCAGAAATGTCATCAGAATAATGCTCGTAATTACCCTTTGATCGAAAATCTCACTATGCGGAACAGGTAAAAAGGATGGCTACATTATAGTCAACAAATAATCTCGGCATTACACTAACTGAACCAGAAAATGCAGCGCTGCCGTTGATTGCCAGTTGGTTGTTGAAGAAGTAGTTTTCACCCAGGTTGGTCAAAAACATCCGGGTCCAAGTCGCGCGAAATCGTGAGGAATGAGGCGTAGTGTATAGAACATCACAATGACAAAGCATGAGCGCAATGAAGCAGATGAGTGTTTTTCAACAGCCTAATAGTATTCAAGGTTGTGATGGTCAAGGCGCCTCGCAATGCACATAACCATAATACTTTTCAATTCTCAGACTGCGTGGTGCGCCGTCACTCAATAATCAATAAGATATCAGAATAGAGTTCTTGCAAAAAAAGTAGATACTTTGCGCAGAAAATAAGAGAGTAGGCATATTACAGCAAAATAGATAAAAAAGGAGAACTCCAGCGGCAATCTAAAGAGTATAAAATCATACTTGATCATGAAGGGTAAATGCAGCAAGAATATTTCATAGGAAAAAATCCCAATTAGTTCGAGAAATGAAGACGTCAACTTGAATGATACCAAAAAGTTTATGACAAAGATAACAAGAGCGATGAGCGAAATGATATGAATATACCATGCAGTCAAAACATACAGCGGATTGGGATTTGTGCTGTATATCAGCGCAAATCTTCTTGTCACAATGAAAATAAATGCCAATGCAATACAAATAGAATACCCCTTTATTTGTGATTCGCTCAAATAGTCGAACAGTTTCTTGACTTCGTCAAAATAAATACCCAGAAGACAACCCAGGGGGAAAAGGAACAAAAATACACATAAAAATATCAAAAGGAATCCTTCCATTATGGAGTTTAACACGTCAAATCGCAATTCAAGAAAAAACAGCAATGCCGGAATTAAAAAGATTACACAAAGCTGAAATGTCCTCCTCCTGGAAAAGGTTGATACAATAAACACGCAATAAAAAAAAAGGAGCAGGGTAATAAACCAAGTGCCGTTTATGTCCAGGATTGCTCTATCAATATTGATACCCAACATAGTTAATATCTTCTGCTGGAGAGAATATTCTTTTGCGAGCAGCACATAGTCAAGGGTTAAAAAGCTGACAGTAGCAATCCAATAGGGAACAAAGACTCTCTTGATTCTTCCTGCCACAAATTCAAGCAAACTGCTTTTTTTCAAGCTGTACGATCTCATCAGTCCGTACCCTGAAAGGAAAAAGAAAAGGGAAACACCGTATCCAGCTAAATACTGCGGAAAACACTTGGGCCCTTGTAGCAAGAAATCATCAATATGCTTCAGGACTATGCATAAGATCGACAATCCTCTTATGATATTTGTCTGTGTAAAATTCAAGAACATCGGGAGTTCCTTGCTCCGATGGACTGACAGTAAAACGGCTAGCAAAAGCACTGAATAGATAAATAGCGCGGTATAGACGGGGGCGGGCAGTGTAAATGGTGGATTATAATGAGGTACAAAAATATTCATTGCATCATGCAGGCATGATATTGGTTACAGCTTAAAATCCCCAAAAGTGCGCGGCTAAAATAATGTGCGTTTGGATAATGCCCAAAGAGGGGGTTAGATAACTACCTTCATCCTCCGGGCAAATGGTTTGCCACCACAACTGCTTGCGGTCTTCAAGCCGTGCTGTCGATTGCTGGTTCTTCGTTGCTATAATTATGCTTAACCTGCACAATAGATAGAGATAATCGGGCACGAAAAACCCGCTGAACAGGATTACTAAAAAGAGCCCCCGGCCGGCAAGGGACGGGTTGGGGAAATAACCGAGCAGGGTGCTTTTAGAAAACAGCAGTCCACAATAAATAACAGCATAAATAGTTTTATAGACAATAAGATGCAAGTCTAAGATTATTGAGGGCTTGCTGAAAAGCTGATTATTTACTCAGAGTATTTACAACAGCAAACGTAATAAAGCAAATCAGGATCGCTGCTATCAGCACAAAAGTGAAACCAAAATTCATTGAAACAGTCGTGTTTAAATAGACCAGATGAGTATTCAGGCAACCGATAATCACCTATGATAGGGCTAAAACTGGAAATAAACAAATTCTCGCTCCTGAAAACAGCCGAATGCCAGCAGCAGTATAAGCCCGCAGACATATACTGGCCAGCGGATGAGTACCGGCTGTCTGTTGATGAGTTGGACCAAATTGTACTTATGATGGAGCAGTTCGGCAGTGACGAGCAATATAATAAAGACAATGCCCAGGAGCAGCGGGATATTACAGCTCAACGTTTCGATTAATGAGGATGTATTTGCGTAAGCAAAGGCATTGTAGATGAGGATGCGGGCATCCTTAAGTGTTTTTGCACCAAAAAATAAGGTGACACAGCCAACTGCAGTAAGAGTGTATATTATACACAATAAATTATATAGTGATGGGAATTTAACAAGGCCAATGAAGCTAAAGAGTTTCTCCCGAAACCCCTTGGTCCATATTTCAACAAGCTGCAGGAACCCGTATAACGATCCCCAGATCACAAATGGCCAACTGGCCCCATGCCACAAACCACTCAGAAAGAAAACTGTAAAAATATTAAAATACCATCTCCTTGGCTCAACCCGGCTACCGCCGAGAGGGATATAGAGGTATTCCATAAACCAGGACGTCAGCGAGATATGCCAGCGCCTCCAGAAATCTTGAAGAGATGTTGAAAACAAAGGCATGTTGAAATTTTTCATAAGGTCATAGCCAAGGACACGGGCTGCTCCCCGAGCAATATCTGTATAGCCGGATAAATCGGTATACACCTGGATATAAAGCAGGAAGGAAGCCAGCATTACGGCAAAACCCCTGCTGTGATCCGGATCGTTGAATACTGAACCATTAAATACCCCGAGTCGATCAGCAATGACGAGCTTCTTGAAAAATCCCCAATACATAAGCTGAAGGCCACTGGTAAATAGTTTTTGATTAAAGCTTATTTTCTTGTAAAATTGAGGTAGCAGACGGGAAGCGCGCTCAATTGGACCTGCCACAAGCTGCGGGAAAAAGGATACATAAAGAGCAAACCGTTTGAAATTTTTTTCAGCCGGTATTTTACCGCGGTACAGATCTATAGAATAACTGAGCGACTGGAAGGTGTAAAATGAGATGCCGACCGGTAATAAAACATTTAAATCGGAAACTTTATAAGTTAAATCAAAAAGTTGAAATAATTCACGAAGGCTGTCATTAAAAAAATTGAAGTACTTGAAGCTGAAAAGTAACAGCAGATTGCCGATTAAACTGATAAGCAGATAGGGCATCCGGGCTCGGCGGTCAGGCTTTTTCTCCATCTGTAGGCCTGAAAAATAGTCTATAGTTATCGAGGTCAGCAGCAGCAATAAATATTTGGTATTCCAGCAACTGTAGAAATAGAGGCTGGCAACAAGCAGCATCCACTCTCGCCATTTTTGCTGAGAAAGAGCATAAAACAGTATGACGATCACAGGGAAGAAAAAGAAAAAATGGAATGAATTAAAAAGCATAGAAGTTAGCTTGACAAAGTTTTATGGCTTAAATTAAATAATACAAATTAAGTATTTGTTATGATGGTATATGGTACCATCATAACAAATACTTTTTGAAAAACTGTTGTTTTAATGTCCACGGCTTTGCTGTGTTGAGGTGGAGTGTGAAATGATGGATATTTTGTACGATCCACGGGGGGCAAAGTTGCTTCTGAGGTTATCGGGAAATACATTAAATCTCAGCATAAGAATTACCTATCGTTTAATTTTTAATGCCTCGCAGGTCTGCTGCGGGGTAATTCACTAATTTTTTATATTACAATCAATCCAATATAAAATCAAGGTATTTGAAGGCGCTTAAGAGCAACGCTGAAAAAAACTATTCAGATGTATCGTGCAGTTAGACGATAAATTTGAGTGTTTTCTTGTTTCGTTGTGTATTCCAAAACTTTATAGTATACTTAAAAAAAGTGTATTCGTTCTGTCAGTCGGAGGTTTTAGCTCGTGGGAAAAATGATAACAAAAATATGCTTATTTACTCTGTTTGCTCTGTTTTTAACCGCCATAGTAAGCATTGCGAACAAGCGTCTCGTTCTTGATCTTATCTACGATCCACAGATTTTTAAATTAGATAGCACCACTCATGTTTTGCTTATAGGGGCCTCTGATATCGAGTTTTCCCTAAACCCTAAATTAATTAAGAATTCTTATAATGTTGCGCGTCCCGCAGAAAACTTTTTTTACAACTACTATAAGCTCAAGTTTATTTTAGAATCTAACCCACAAATAAATACGATCATCATCGGATTTGGATACCCCAGTCTGTCCCAAGCATCAGCGCAAGATATTAACGGTGCAAATGCATCACAATTTTATGACCGCTATTTCATGCTGCTCGACGCTGAGGGAAGAACGTTTGCCAGTGGTTTTAATAAAGACTACCTGATAAATTTAGCTAAATTTCACTATGGAGTTCCATTGGAGTTTTATAAGCATATCGAGCTGTTCGGCAGGATTTTATTTAACAATCATAATATCAATTTGTATCCTTTTTGGGGGGGCTTTCAGAAGGATTTGGAATTTTTTAAAAAAAATGCAGAGAAAATATTAGGGAGCCCCATTCGCAGACATTACTATATTAATAATATACTCGCTGAAAAGTCCGACGTCTTAATCAACTATCTGGAGAAAATTGTTTTGCTGTGCAAAGAGAGGAACATACGGCTTGTTTTACTTAAAACTCCGCTCAAGAAAGCATATCGTAACGAGATTCCCCCATATCATCTAAAGCTGAATTCTAAAGTACTGGAAAGGGTTAAAAGTTTAAATTCCGGAATTGAGTCTTATGACTACCTATCATTTTTTACGGATGATGCTTATTTCCTTGACTGGGATCATTTGAACAAAAAAGGGGCAGATATATTCACTGCCCGGCTGAACAGGGATATATTTCTGCAATCTGACAGCCGGTAGCAGGCATCGCAACGATCATTTCCCGCACAGGCATCTTTCCCTGGTTCTATCCTTTATTTTTGCCGGACTCCACACGCTCTATCAGTACCCCTTCCCGTGAGATCGCTGCAGCAGAACAGAGACAGAATAGTCAATCGTCAAGGTTTAACCTCTCTCCACCCCTAAAATATCTTTTATTTGCCACTTTGCCAGCCTGACCTGCCTTGACACGGGGAGGTAATTGTAAAAGTATTCCAAAACGCGATTGCTGCGATTTACCCGCAAGGAGAATGTACGGTGTTTTGTTCCTGTTTCCGTCCATTGCAGACGAAGCAGTCGCAATACATTTACTTTTGCAATTTGATCACTTGGGATTTTTAGTATTATTTCATATAAACTGCCAAAAAATGACATTTTATATGAAATTTATTTTTGAAATACTATAATATTTTCTTGAAACTGTCACAATTTGACAGTATATAAGATATTTATAGGTATCCCCCATGAACAGGTTAACGAGACAATTTTTCGATAAAGCTCCCAGCGGATTGTTTTCCAGTCGGGATGTTTCGGTATTATTGCCGGGAGGCGATAACAGCAGGCATGCCCTGATCAAACGTACCATTGCCCATGGAGAAATCATCCATATCCGTCGCGGGCTGTACTGTCTGGCTCCTGAATATCGAAAACAACCCATCAACCAATACTCCATTGCCCAGCAGGTGTGCGGCCCATCATATGTCAGTCTGGAATCAGCGTTGAGCTATCACAACTGGATTCCAGAAGCCGTTTACGCCTGCACCAGTGTTAGCCTGAAGGATTCAAAGGATTTTGAAACGCCGTTAGGGCTGTTTACCTATAAGCGGGTCCCACAAAAAATTTTTTACGCTGGCGTTGAGAGGTTTATCGATGAAAGTGGCAATGTTTTTCTGATGGCCGCGCCGATTAAAGCGCTGGCCGATTATGTTTATATCCACCGGCGAGATTGGGCAGGACTTGAACCGGTCGTCAAGAGTCTGCGTGTAGAGCCTCAGGAATTAGAGGGTCTATCTGCTGAATGTTTACGTTTGCTGGCGGATAACTACCGGAGCCGCCGGATTCAAACGTTCATTAAAGGCCTGCAGAGGGATTTAAGCTTATGAGTATCAAGATGGTTCAAGAAAGACTCAATTCTTACAAATGCACGTCAGAAATTGAAGAAGAACAGGCTATCAGGGAGATCACCCAGGAGGTGGCATTGGCAGCCTTAGGTCGAACAGACTTTTTTAAGCATGCTGCCTTTCAAGGCGGCACCTGTCTGCGTATCTTCCATGGATTGAATCGGTTTTCTGAGGACATGGATTTTATTCTGCGGCATTCTGACCCGAATTTTGAACTTAAACCGCATTTGCAAGCGCTGGCTGATGAACTTGCAGCGTATGGCTACCATATTGAAGTCATTGATCGTTCTCATGCAGATGGTGCGGTTAAAAATGCATTTCTTAAGGATGATGCTATCGGCAAATGTATTCAATTTAATCACGCGGTAAAAACCGGGACGTTACGAAAGATTAACATTAAACTTGAGGTTGACACGAATCCGCCAGCTGGCAGCCGTCTGGAAATAAAATATCTGGATTTCCCGTTTATTTCATCGGTAACAACGCAGGATACACCCAGCATGTTCGCTGGAAAAATACACGCGTTACTTTGTCGGGAGTATGTTAAAGGCCGTGACTGGTATGACTTTCTCTGGTACACCAGCCTTAACACGGACATCAATTTTGAATTTTTATCAGCAGCCTTGAATCAGGTTGGGCAATGGAAGGGAAAGAACATCGCAGCGGATATAGACTGGGTTCGGGCCGAACTTAAACAGAAGATCGCAGCTCTGGACTGGAAGACAACCACCGAAGATGTCCGGCGTTTTGTGCAGCACCATGAACAGCCGTCACTCAATTTATGGGGCACAGAGTTGTTCCTGAATCAGCTTGCAAAACTGCGGTGAAGGAAGGGCGTCGATCTCTGTCTGCCGGTTTGCAAGCCTGACCCATACGGGTATTTATTGAATTATGCCGACGATATATATACGGGAAGATGGGGATAACAGCATTAGGGAAAGGAAGCGGCACTATCAGCGGTGCAGCCATAGAGGGATAAACAGGTAACGTGCTTGCAGAAGGAATAAATCACAATAAAGGCTTACAGCAGCAGTTTAAACTGTTTAAACTGCGTAACATTTGACCCCTTATCCGCCAAAATGGTTTAAACCCTTGCAGTAGATCTTTTTTACCCCCGCAGCAATAAGACCTGTGGTTATTTTTTTGGTATGAATAGGGCTTTGAGACACATGCTTAAACAGTCTTTAACCACCCGTGCATTGAGTGAGCTGTTTGAAAAAGTGTAGGTAATAGGTACTTCGGAGATTGTCATCCGGTTGCGGTAAATATACATTGCTGTTTCAAACAGGATGTCAAAAGATTTGCTGCGGATCTGCTGTGAAATTATGAGCCGCATTGCTCTGTTGGAATATCTTCTGTAGCCGGATGTAATATCCCTAAAATATTGCCTTTTCCACACGCTGCGGGGGAAGTCAAGCGTCATGTTATAAATAAATCCCCCGGTAGCGCTTAATAGCTGCCGAAAAAGCGGCACCTGGTATTTTATGTCTCTGGCACCGATAACCAGGTCTGCATGCTCATGCCGCATGAACAGAACTATTTCATCAGGGTTGTGGCTCAGTCCGGCATCCATTGCAATCCCATACTCATAGCCCTGCTCAACCGCATAGCGCATGCCATCAAGCAGCCCGCCAGGAATATGCGTATTGCGCTCATGATGAATGACATGTATGTCTTGAAAGCTCTTTAAGATTTCAGGGGTTGCGTCCCTGCTGTTGTCATCAATCACGCATACATCGGCATATTTTCTTGCCCGGGATACAACTTCCCCGATCGTTTTCTCCTCATTGTATGCTGGTATGATAACTAAAAAATTACTGGACTTTTTAATGGTGCTCTCCCATGCCCAGATCCTTATCAGCTATAATAATATCTTCGGGCGTGTTGATGTTTACATATTTTGCGCCAATCAAAAACAGCTTTACCGGGTTACCGTCGTCAATGGCGCATTGTATAAGGTCGGGAAGTTCTTTTTCATGCCGTGACTGATTAATGGGCGTATATGGTATATAGTCAAATATGGCATTTTTGAAAACGCAATTACCGGTCCCCATGATGTTATTTATTGGTTTTCGGGGTTTTTCAATAAGGCGATATATTTTGTTAGTGCTTTCATTATAGATAACGCTGTACGTCTTCCTGATATGATTCATGTCATCAACCGGGGTAACCCCGCAGACAGCAAAAAGATCTTCTTCTCTGAAAACGGTTATCATTTCCATTGGCTTAGGATTTATTAAAATTTCATCAGCCAAAAAAAGAATAAAATCATCCCCCTCAACAGCGTTACGGCATTGTTCAATTGCACTGACAAGCCCTGCAAGCTGTTCCTGTATAACATACCGTATGCGAATGCCCTCATAGGATATGCCAAAGGTGTTGATTATATCTTCAGCCCGGTAGCCGACAACGATAATAATTTCTTTAACGCCGCTGAGCCTGGCGGATTCAATGCTGTACTGGATCAATGGTCTGCCATTGAAATCCAGCATGCACTTGTTAATAGGTTCTGTTATCTCCTGCAGCCTGTTCCCGCGGCCTGCTGCTAAGATTATTGCTCTCATGGCTTTATTCAGGAACCTTTATTAGAAGTCACCGGTTTTTCTTTCTGATCTTTATCGGAAGCTGCGCTGTTTTTGTCCAGTTTCATGTTTAAACAACGCAGATAAATAATGGAATAAAAAAGCAATTATTGCTGCAAAAGTTTTAATTAATTTTTGCTGAAAATGGCTTTGTTATTACCTATCCACGTCATTAGGCGTTCGATGCCTTCTTCGGGCATAATGCGTGGAGTCCAGCCGAGATCTCTCTGCGCCCGGCTGATATCACAGATAAAGTAATGCAAATCACCATGCCGGTCAGGGGCAAATTGCACGTTCGGCCTGACTCCATTTATTTTCTCTATGATATCAATACATTCCAGCAGCGAAATGGCTGTCTGCGTGCCGCCGCCAATGTTATATATGCCGGCTTTGCGTGTTGTGTAAAAGGCATTGAATGCCTCGCAGATATCGGCTGCATAGATTATATCACGGACCTGTTGCCCGGTCCCGAAAATGGTGATGGGCCAATCCAGAACGCTGCGAATGGCAAAATTTGCCACCCATCCGTGGTCTTCGCCGCCAAATTGACGTGTGCCATAGATACCGGTCAGGCGAAAGCTTGCCGCCTCTAATTGGTAGGTATCTATATATGCCCTGACATAAATATCCCCCGCAGCTTTTGATGCGTGCAGCGGTGTCAATATGCCCTGCAGTGTCGGATAGTCTTCGTCAATGGCGGCCGGCTCACGCACATACTTTTTCCCGGATTCCTGCAGCGTGTCATTTATTTTATTTCCATAAATATGAATGGTAGCGCAGCAGGCAACCGGCACGTTAAGTTTTCGGGAAGCTTCAAGCGCGTTAAAAGTACCGAGAACATTGGTGGTAATATCCAGTCGCGGGTCCTCCCAGCTTATGGTCATGGCCGGCTGGGCAGCCGTATGGATGATGTAGTCACACCCGCTGGCATGGTCCAGCAGTTCTTCAAAGTTTCTGACATCCGCTTTCACGAGATTCACGCCGAGACTGTTTAAATAATTCCAGTTATAATTTCTGGCCTGCTCTGCAGCAAAGCCGGTTCTCTCTAGTTCATACTTTGTCATATTATCATATGAGATTACCTGTGCGCCTTGTCGTGCATAGTATTCACACACATGTGATCCTAAAAATCCGCAACCTCCGGTTATTAATACCTTTTTAAGCATAATAGAACCTGTTTTTTTATTGGTAAGTTTTCAATCAATTCCCGGGTAAACGCAGATAGCAGGGGACCTGCTTATAAAGCAGAATATCTGTGCCGCACAGATAAAAACAGCCATTGATATAATGTTTAAATTAGCATAATATCAATGACAATGGCTGGTATGGAGCCCCTTTCAGGTCATTGCGAGAAGCGCAAGCGACGAAGCAATCGCAGCGCAAAAAGCTAAAGAAAATCCCTGTACTGACACGGCATCTTGGACAGTATTGCATATATATATTAAAAATTGAAACAACAATTTGCGACACGAATAAAAATCTTAACCATGATACCCCTGTAATTTTTCGCGTGCCGGTCATGTATTTACCGGACTGTCCCAAACATAGTAGTTGAATCAGGCTGTGGCAGACCCCGCGTTAGACGTTTTTTTTCGGGTGCGGCAACAAGCCATGGCGATAAAACCTTTTCAATCTTCGCGTAAAGTTAAACAAGATAGCGGCCCAAAAGCAAAAGAAATTATAATTTACAGAGGTGTGGCCAGTCAAGTGCATACCCGCTTAGTTCTTTTGTGTAAAGTAAAAAATAGACGGCTGGTTTTACTCAAAACCCCATTCACACTAATTAGTGGCCGTTGTCCCCATATAATGACCATTTAATGTTTAAGTGGGCGGAATCGCGATGATAAAAACGTTTATTATAATTTTGATAGGTGTGTTTGCGGCTTTAATGGCATGCGTTGCCATGACTATTATCGTAATGCCGATTGGGGACATGCAGCGTAGCGCCGCCCTCCTGGAGCAAAAAACCTCAGAGCTTGTCCACAAGGCGAAGGGTTTTGATCAAAAGCAGGCATTGAAGCTTTTAGGGATGAACCGTAACAATAATTTCTATTACCGGTTTGATAATCATCTTGAAAACACCGCCGTTGATGATCACGCATCTTCGGCATTCAAACCAGCGCCGGCAGCGGGTTTCGGCTTTAGCTTTGATGAAAACGATAGCGCCCGCCTCGTTTTTAACAAAGCCTCACACACTGCCGTAAACGGCATATGCGCTATTAAGAGTTCCCCCGGAGCTTTCATCACCAACGCGCAGGAACTGTCCCTCCACAGAGAAAGTCTCAGCGAAATAGAGATTCGTTTAAAGACCTCGCACGGGGAACCGATGCTGCTCGGCATGAGCAGCAACCCCGACGCGCAATGGAGCGAACGCGACAAGACGGCTCACCGGATTGTGATTAAGGGCTGCGAGTTGCAGCAAAAAGACATATTGACAATCCCGTTCGCCGTTATCCCGGACAATACGTTTCATACCTACACGATCCATGTCGAAAAAAAACTGACTGAGGTCTGGGTGGCCTTTGATGACAAGATAAGAAAATTTTTTATTAGCCTCCCCCAAATGCCGGACAATGAAATTCAAATCGATTATATCCGCTTTGTCACAAAAAGGGAGAAGCTGAGCAGCAAACCGTACGGTGAAACATATGTAACAAAACAGGGACAGATGCGCACAGTGCTCTTTATGAACACGCCCTGCCGCTTGCGCTACACCATTGCCATCCCGCAGGCAACTCATTCGTATCTATCCTTTGGAACAGGCATTTTAGAGGCCCATGCGCCGGTCGATTTTATGGTTTCGCTTGCAAGCGGCGATGTAGAAAAGGGGCTGCATCGGGAAACCGTGACTGATCAGAACGCCTGGATTGACACAAAGCTGGATCTGGCAGATTATGCCGGCAGGACAGTCGAGATCCTTTTCTCGGCATTGAGTCCTACGGGAAATGTCGCCTTCTACAGCAATCCGGTACTGTATACGCTTCCCCATAAAAAATTAAATGTTGTTATTCTTCTTGAGGACGCGCAGCGGCCTGACCATATGTCATGTTATGGGTATGCTGTCCGTGAAACCACACCCTTCAAAAGCAAATTTATTCAAAAAGGCGTTATATTTAACTATGCCTTTTCACAGGCAACCGAAACGCGTCCCTCGTGCCCGTCATTCATGACATCGCTGTTCCCAACGGCTGCCGGCGCATCCCGCGATGAAAGGACGCTCCATGAAAACTACCTAACGCTGGCTGAAATTATGCGGAGCCAGGGATATGCAACCGCATCGTTCCTGCAAAATGATAACGCCGGATTCGATAATGGGTTGCATCAGGGCTTTAGCCGTTCGTACAATCTCAGGGGTATGGACCGGCCCGCGGATATCTATGGCCAAAAACTGCTGGACTGGCTGGATGTCCATCAGGACCGGAACTTTTTTTTGTACCTGCATATCATTGATCCCCACGCTCCGTACAACCCGCCGGCTCCCTTTGACTCATGGTACCGTGAGGCGAACATCACCGGCGCACCCCTGACAAAAGATACGGTTTTTGACCCGGCATGGGTTCAAACACCTACCACGGAAGGCCGCAGGATGCTCTACGACGGCAGCATACGAAATAACGATTACTGGTTTGAGAAGTTCTGCGGAGTTCTCGCCTCCCGGGGGCTGCTTGAAAACACCCTGCTTATTCTTATTTCCGATCATGGCGAACATCTGGGTGAGCGTGACATATGGGGCCACCTGCCTCCTGGATACATTCAGGGCATTCATGTGCCGCTCATCATGGTGCGCCCCGGTAAACTGCCAGAGGGTAAAATCATTAACACACCGGTACAACTGCTTGATATCCTGCCCACTGTTCTTGATATCTGCGGAATTGACAAAAACAGCCTGGTGCTGCAGGGTGATTCGTTACTACCGCTCATCGATGGCGCACAGCCAGACTTCTGGGAAAACCGCATCTGCTTTTCCGAAGAGGTCATCAACAGGGACTTCGGCAACGGTTTTGACTGTCGTCCCTTTGGATCGATGATCATTGGCAACTGGCATATTCTTAATTCGCGGGAGTTTCTCCCCAGCGCCCTTCGCGCGAGGCGCACGGGCGCAGAGGCCGCTTTTTTAAAAGCTTTTAACTATACTGATGATGCAGCCGAGTCCCGATTTGTGAACAGCTTTTACTTTGACCCTTTGAGTAAATATATCGCGGGCCGCCTTCTGGAAAACTTTCACGCAGCCAACCGTCAAATTTGTCTGGCGTTCACGGGAGAGGAAAAAGCGTCTATTAAAATTGATCCCGTTGTTCAGGAACGGCTGCGGGCGCTGGGATATGTGCAGTAGTGGACGGGGACAGAGACATAGGGGAATAAGTGGGGACAGATAGTGTTCAAACTCCGATAGATAAGGGGCTATTTTTCAGTTTCATGGCGTTCAACTAACTTGTATATTTGCGTATTGCAAAAAGCTACTTATTGAAAGGCTACGTAATAAAATGGGACTTCAAAAGCCGTTTTATCCAGCATGCGTAATAGCAATTTTGATAGTACTATTATTTGGAGCCTTCACTATCTGCCAGGTATATCTGCTGAAGGATAACTACCCTGTCAGCAGGTTATGGGTAGGTAGTGATTATGTCTGCCTTTATAATGCAACGGAAAACCTTGTTCGAGGCGTTAGCTTATATGATAACACCTGGCTTTCCGTACCGGATTATCTTAAACAG
>Ga0172368_10001666_pt1 | contig 29817 bp, 25 predicted proteins | sample Lak11m_FD_114540 | JGI IMG/M metagenome (GOLD analysis project Ga0172368, IMG submission 114540) | Freshwater microbial communities from Kabuno Bay, South-Kivu, Congo - kab_022012_11m | ecosystem: Environmental > Aquatic > Freshwater > Lake | place: Democratic Republic of the Congo: South-Kivu...
GCACCGGTGCGTTGCCGGTCGGCCGAACACTGGCGGGAGGGCAGAAGCGCCCGGATCATGGCGCCCTACCGCCGGATGGCGGCCGAGGCGCCCGTGGTCCTCACCGAGTTGGCCGAGCAGTTCGCACGCAAGACGCCCTTGTGCTTCATGTCCCACGCGGTTTTCGAGCATGCTTTTCGCGACGGCATCGTCGATGACGTGTTCGAGCGCTGCGCGACGGTCCAGTACCGGAGGGAGCTGCTGCTTTCCGAGGTCACCGACCTGCTGGGCTCGGTCGTGCTGCGCGGCAACAAGTCCGTGAACGCGGCCCATGCCGAGCGCCAGCGCACGGCCCCTCTCGGTGCGTCGATCGGGTCGGTCTACGAGAAGCTCGCCCACGTGGAGCCGCAGACTTCGGCCGGACTGGTCCGGGAGACGGTCGCGCGGCTCGTGCCCGTCATCGATGCGCTCAAGGCGCGCAAGCCGCCGCCGATCCCCGGGTGCCGGCTGCTCATCGCGGACGGCAACCACTTCTCGGCCACCCAGCACCGGCTCAAGGTGCTGCGCACGGTCAAGGACGCGCCGCTGCCCGGGCAGGTCGTGGCGCTGCTGGACCCGGAGCTGGACCTGGCCGTCGACGTGCTGCCCTGCGAGGACGGCCACGCGCAGGAGCGCTCGCTGTCCGACCGGCTGATCGCGGCCGTCCACGCCTGCGACTGCCTGCTCGCGGACCGCAACTTCTGCACGGGCCGGCTGCTGTTCGGCATCGCCGGACGCCACGCGTACTTCCTCATCCGCCAGCACGCCGCCAACCTGCGCTGGAGGCTCGTGGGCAAGCGCCGCAAGTGCGGGCGCATCGCCACGGGAACGGTGTTCGAGCAGCAGATGGCGGTCGATGGCGACGACGGGCGCGTGCTTCGGGTACGCCGCATCACGCTCGAACTGGACGAGCCGACGCGCGACGGGGAGATGCAACTCCACCTGCTGACCAACCTGCCGCGCCGCCTGGCCACGGCCGTGCGCCTGGCCGAGGTCTACCGCGAGCGCTGGCAGATCGAAGGGCTCTTCAACGACCTGACGATGGCGCTGCGCTGCGAGGTGGACACCCTGGCGTACCCGCGCGCCGCGATCCTTGCCTTCTGTCTGGCGCTGGCTGCCTACAACATCTTCTCGGCCATCCGCGCGGCGGTGCGGGCCAGCCAAGGAGCGCAGGCCGAGGAGCAGCTGTCCGAGTACTACGTCGCCGACGAGATCGGCGGCAACGTGCGGGGGATGAACATCGCGCTGCCGGCCTCCACGTGGACGCCTTTCGCGCAATGCACCGCCGAGGATTTGGCCGGCTTCCTGGCCGCGACCGCCGCCCGCATCGACCTGCGGTGGTACCGCAAGCATGTACGCGGCCCGAAGAAGCCGCAGCCCAAGCGCAAGTCCATCAGCGCCTCGTCCAACCACGTCTCCACCTACCGCCTGCTGATGGGCTGACCCTCGCAAGCGGGCGGCGCATCCCCGGCTGCTCCCGTCCGCCAAGCCGGCGGTTCGCCGTTTCACGTCCGCGCTGGCGCCGACGGGGAACGCCCGTGCTCCTCAGGCGCTCCCTGCACACACCCTCCGGCACCGGCAGTCGGGTACGGTCGCCCCGCCTCCTCCTCCGCGCCCGTTGCCTCCGCCAGTAGCCCAAACACCCTGAAAGCCCTGGGCGTGAAGCTTGTCTCCTTGCATGCGGCTCTCCGCGGCAACTACCGGCGGGGAACGGTAGGTAGCACGCCGCGAGTGCTTTCCGGTGCCGAATGGATCCCGGAAGATCAGCGGTATTTCCCGCGGTTTCTATTCTGGATCGTTCCGGAAACGCGGAGCGCGACTGTCGCGATACCGCTTGGGTGCGATGGGCTGGTGCAGCACTGGCGCTTGCTGCTCGATGTCAGCCGGAGGGGCAACGAAGGCGAGTACGTTCCGTTGCGACTCGTCGGCCGAGACCTATGATCTGCGAAGCATTGGGGTGCTTCGGTGAGGCACTCGGGCGAGGTCGCTGTGGTTCCGGCACGGCGTGCCGTGTCGTCCCCAGCCGAGGCGCGTTTGTGAGGACGCGGTCCACCGCGGAAACCGACCTTTGCAGCGCACCAGTGCGCTGGGGCTCTCCTCTCCTATCTCGTGTGCAGCGCATTCCAGTAGGTTCCGGAGGCGACGGTGTTCGCGCCGCGGGTGGTCCATTCGCCCCGATTGCGGCAATTGCGCACTCCTTGGGCAGATTCCTCGAAGGACTGGCGCTTCCCGGTCGCCGCCGGCTCTTGGCATGGCAAGTGCGTCGTGGTGCGCAGGGACTATTCAGAACGGCGCGGGACCTGCTATCCGTGGAAGGCGGTTCAAGCGGCTGTCCGTGGCGAGGTATTGTGCGGAGCCGGTGGAGGGGAACATGCTGAGTCACCCAACACAACCGGACTTGGAGAGCGAGCCGGGCCGGCGGGGCAGTGGGTGGCGCTGTTTCCAAAGGGTTCGAGTTCTTGCCGCTGCAGTTGCCGCATCTTGCGTTGCCGGGGTGCTAGCGGCCGGTGCCGCCCCGCGCGATGTGGGAGCGGGACCGGGCGCCCTAGCGTAGCGAAGTGCGCCGACAGCGACGCGGGGGCGGAACCTTGACTGGCTGGTCTTCCGATTCCGTCGTCTCCGATTAATACTGATTCCGCAGACGGGGGTAGTGGGGCTCCGAGGCTCGGATTCAGGGGTCGGTTGGTGTTTCACCCGAGTGCCATTGCCGGGAGAATGCCTTGGCCATGCGGCACCGGTGACGGCGGATGTACCGACATCGACGCTGCGGCCACAGCCTACTACCTGAGAAGACGGGAACTTGATAGGAACGGGGGGCAGATGGACCTTGGCGACTATGGTGGGATCGACGTGGCGCGGCTGGACGGCGGGTGGAGCGTTAGCGACAGAGTGGTTCGGGGCAGTATCGTCGAACGCCGGATGCGGTCGCACGGCGTAACGGTCGAGTCCTGGCGCGACGGAAACCGCGACGGTAGATTCGACGAGCGACACTGGTCATCGCGGGAGGAATTGCCGCAGGATGGCCTCTTTTCCGTGGACGAGCATGATCGCGACTTCGACGGCACGATGGATGAGAGGGAGACAGTCTACTTTCGGAGAGTTGGCGACATTACCAGTGTTGCACTTCGGCGCGAGCGAAGAGACGAGTACGGCAGTTGGCATGTGGTATCGGATGAGGAATTCCACGGGGAGGAATGACCTGCGCTACATTTCGGCGGGTTTCGACCCGGCATCGGCGGGGCCGCGCCGCACACACAGCGATCTGCTTCACCGCTTCACCTCGTCGCCGCGAGCGTGAGGCTCACCTTCACCGACGCCTCGTCGCGTGCACCGTACAGGGCGCGGTAGGCCGCCCAGCTCTTCAGCACGCGTTTCACGTAGCCGCGCGTCTCCGCGAAGGGAATGTCCTCGACGAACTCGTCCAGTGCCGCGCCCCCGCGGTCGGCCATCCAGCGGGAGACCGCGCCGGGCCCCGCGTTGTAGGCGGCCGCGGCCAGCCCGGGGTGTCCGAACTGCTGCTGCATGCGGCCCAGGTACGTGCTCCCCAGGCGGAGGTTGGTCGCCGGCTCCCACAGGCGGTCGATCGCAAACCGCTTGATTCCGAGGCTCTTCGCGACCTGGCGCGCCGTCGCCGGCATGAGCTGCACCAGCCCGCGCGCGCCCACCGGCGAGCGCGCCCGCGGGTCCATCGCACTCTCCTCGCGCATGAGCCCCTGGAGGAAATCCGCCGGAAGCCCTGCCGCGGCCGCCTCGTCGACGATGATGCGCCGATACGCGAGAGGATACGCCAGCTCGCACGCGCGCCGCGACAGCGGGTCGTCCACGGCGCGGATCCAGCCCAGCAGCTCCGCACGCAACAGCCCGTGCGCGCCCCGCTCGTCGCCCGAACGCGCAATCAGCTCGGCGAGAAGGAGAATCGACTCGCGCCCGCGCGCCCCCTCGCGCCGCAGCGGGGCGAGTTGTACAGCGCGCAGCGCATCGCGCGCATCCGAGGGAAAACCGAGGCGAAACAGCTCGATCGCGGCCGCGAACGCCGGATCCGACGCCAGAAGGCCGGGACGCATCGTCGCCGGCCCCGTCGCGGGCGGTGCCGCCGCGGGCTCGGCCGCACGAGCCTTCGCGACCAGCTCCGCCGGAAGCCCGCCGGCCAGCAGCGAGGAGGCCAGCAGCCCGTAGTACGTGAGGCTCCGCTCACGCGCGAGCTGCACGAGCATCCGCGCCCCCGCCGGACGATCCTCGGGACGCGCGGACTCGGCCACGGTCCGTCCCCACCAGTAGCGCCCGCGCTCGGCGTCCGCTCCCTCGCCGCGTGGCCGATCGTGCTGTTTCCAGAGCGTTTCCAGCCACGGCAGCCCGCGCTCCGGATGCCCTTCCGCGCGATGCGACCAGAACAGCCGGAACAGCGCCTCGGCGTGCGAATCGCCCTCCGCGTGCCAGCGCGCGACCTCGCGCAGCGCGGCACGTTCGCGGGGCCGGTCGCCGGCGTCGCGCAGCGCGGCGGCCGACGCCACCAGCGCGTCGTCGGCGAGCGGATCGGTGCGGAACTGCAGCGCCAACAGAAGCGCCAGGTCGGGCGCGTCCGGATCGCGCAAGGCCGCCGCCGCCCCCGCGGCATGGAACAGCGCCTTCGCGCGCAGCGACGGGTCGGCGCAGCGCTCGTAGGCGGGACGGAGAAACTCCAGTGCTTTCGGGTAGTTGCGCTGCCTGCGCGCGACGATGCCCTTGACGAGCGCCACGCGGCAGGCGACCGGATCGGCCGGCGAGGCGGGGGCCGCGACAACGCATGCGGGCAGCGGGCGCGGCTCGTCGGCGCGATCCTCGGGATCGCGCGCGCCGGAGAGCGCGAACGAGGCCGCGGGTCTCGCCGCCTCCGCCGCGGTACTGCTCTCACCCTCTGCCGCGACGTCGGCCTCCGTTTTCTCCTCTTTTTCCAGTTGGTTCTCGCTCGCCTCGACGGCGGCGCCCTCGGAATCGGCGGGTGCCTTCGTCTCGACCGCGTCCGCAGCGGGCGCGGTCCCGGTGGCGGCGGGAGACACAGACGGCACCGCGGCAAGCCGGCAGGCGGTCCAGGTGCAGCGTTCACGCCCGCACAGGGCGGGATCCTTCAGCGCGGCTGCCTCGACGGCGGCGGCCCTCGGCAGACCCGCCGACAGCAGACGCTCTGCACGTTCCGCGAGTCGATCGTCGCCGATGGGCGGGGCCTTGAGTTTCGCGACGAGACGGCGTGCCCGCGCGCGGGCCTCGTTCGCGCGGGCGCTGACCGGCTCCTCGACGAAGACCCTGCGATAGCCTTCCAGTGCCGCGGCGTTGTCGCCGGCATCCTCGCGCATGCGCGCCGCGAAGAAGAGGGCTTCGGCTCGAATCCAGCCCGAATCGCCTCGGATGAGAGGGTCCAGGGCTTCGGTCGCCCTCCTTCGATCCCCCGCGGCCGCCAAGGCACGGGCCCATTCCAGCCGTGTCGAGCGACCGATCACCGGGTGATCGACGAGCGTGGCGAGTATCCGGGCCGATTCCGCCCAGTCGCCCGCCTCGGCCCTCGCGCGGGCGGCGAGCGTCCGGCAGCGGACAGACAGCACGGGATATCCTTGCGCCAGATCTTCCAGGAGTTTCGCGGACTCCGCATACGAGCGCGCGGAAAAAAGGGCGAGCGCCTTCAGATACCGCGCGGGCGGTTCCGTGGGGCTCGGAGGGATCTTCTTCAGCGCCGCAGCGCCCTTGTCCTCGACGAGATCGCGGACCGCGTCGCGCAGCGGAGAGGCCGTGAAATAGAGGACAAGCAGCGCGTCGTCGAACGGACGATCGGGCTCCAGCACGAGCGGCGCGACCTTCGGCTCGGGCGCCGCGCCGGGCGCAGGAAGGCCGCCCGCGTCCGTTGCTGCGTCGACGGTCCTACGCGGGCCGGGAGGTGGTGCGGGAGCGGCGGACGCGGCGGCGCAGCCCGCGACCAGGGAGGCGAGAGCGGAAAATGTGGGATGGCAGCGCATCGGGGCCCGGCCGGAAGTCGGGGCAAGGGTGGGAGCGGATCGCCCGGCCGGCAAGCTGCCGTCCCCGCAGGTCCGCCGGCAGCCGGGCGCAGATATTCCCACCGTCCGGCTCCGGGCGGAAGTTTCCGGCCGACGACACTGCCGCGAGGCCGTGCGGCCGGCAGGAGGATGGTCGGCTCGCAGGAGACCGGGCTTGCGGCGAATCGCCCGCTCGGCGCACTCCCGCGGACTCGGGTCCCAAATCGGAACCGAAAGTCCCATTTCGGGACTCGACTCCGAGTGCGCGGGCGCCGAAAGGCCGTCGGGTGGCATTCCGGGCTCGGCACGGCGATTGGCTCACGCTCCGCTGCCGCAAGCGAGCGCGGCAGAGGGTGCGATGGGCACGACGCCCAATGACGCGCTGTTCAAGACGATCTTCTCGGAGCCTTCGCGCGCCGCGGGAATCCTGCGGGCGGTGCTGCCGGCGGAACTCGTCCGGCGGCTGGACCTGGCCTCGATGAAGCTCGTTCCGGGCGAGTTCGTGGACGGGGAACTGGACGAGAGCCGGACCGACCTGGTGTTTCCGGGTGTCCTTCACTCGCGGCCGCGCCGCTCGCTCAGTTTGTCCGGCGGGCGCGCCGCGATCCGAGCCGGCCCGGCAAGCGAGCAGCAGACCACTGCTGCCTTCCTACCAAGCGTTCTCCCAGTTGCGCGGAATCCGCTCGGGAAACGGCCAGAGCCGGCACGAGCTCCCGTCGCCCGTGTACAGGCCGCCGCGGTGGTGGCGCTCGTAGCCGATCCAAGCGCGGTAGGGCACGCGTCCCAGGCTGTCGCCCACGATGACGGTCTTGGTCTTCTTGCGCGAGTCGGCTGCGACTTCGCGCGAGGCGGCCTCGATTTTCAGCTCCGCGGCGAGCATGACGCCGGGATCCGAGCGCAGCTCGGCGAATGCCACCTGGCGGAAGACCTTGCCGCGCCGGCGCGCCGTGTACCAGGTGAATTCCTCGGGCGTCAGATTCGAGAACACCAGCATCTCGATGGGCGCCAGCGTCATGTAGAGCCGCGGCGTGCGCGACGGCGGCGGGGCGATCCCCGCGGCGCGCGCCACGTCGTCGGGCGTCATGTCGTCGCCGCACTCGCCTGCGCTGAACTGCGCCAAGCTCTCGGGCGCACCCAGGTCCAGCACCTCGCCGCCCGTCTTCACGAGGTGTACCCGCTCCCAGGCCGACAGCGGCGTGCAACTGAACGCGTTGTTGGACAGAGCGGTCTTCGTGCGCTTGCCCGAGGCGGCGGCCGCCAGCGCCCAGCGGGTGTCCGCCCCCGCGTCGCGCCAGCCGCCCTCCTCCAGGAACACGAAGGCCGGCTCCGTGCCGCGAATCGCCAGCTCCACGAGCACCGCGCGGCCCTGGAAGTACTTGCCCGACCCGGGGCTGCGGTGTTCGGCGAACCCGGTGACGCCCAAGCTCGTCGCCGTCACGAACCCGCCCGGAACGTGCAAGAGCAGCTTCACCGGCTCCATGGCTCACTCCCTGCCCGGCACGCGGCCTCGCGCGCTTCCCCGCCGCCGGGCGGCCGCGCAACGTAGCCGGAGCACCGGCGGGGGGCAACGGGAATCGCGGCTGCAGGGCGGCCGGCCGGGAGGGCCGTCCGATCACCGCTCCCGCAGTGCGGACGGCGCGGCTCCGTCCTGCCGGATCGGCGGCCGGATCGGTGCCTGCACGGCCCGGAACCAGGCCGTTTCACCGAGTATCGCCATGTGTACACGGCAGCACTTCGGGGACGATCTCGGGAATCCTTCCTGTTCACCGCCCCGGGAGCCTCTGCTATGGGACCGGGGCCCGCGGCGCACCGCGGACCGGCGCCGCGGCATCGGAACGGGTCCGCTGGAGGTCCTGGAGACATGACGATGGCGACGATGGCCGAACGGATCGAGAACCCCGAGCTTCTTCGCAAGGTCGTGCCCGTCGAGGAGGCGGTGCGCCACGTGGAGGACGGGATGGTGGTGGCCATCAGCGGGTTCACGAAGTCGGGCGATCCCAAGACGTTCTTCCCCGCGCTCGCGCGCCATCTGGCCGAGCACGCGCCCGACACGCGCTTCACGCTGCTTTCGGGCGCATCGCTCGCCGACGAGGTCGAGGGGCCGATTGCGCCCTTCCTGTGCCGGCGCGGGCCCTACATGAGCTCGCCCGTGACGCGCAGGCTCATCCTGGAGGGGAAGATCGACTTCATGGACGTGCACCTGGGCCAGTTCGCCCGCAACCTCATGTACGGCTTCTACGGCGACGTGGACCTGGCGGTGGTGGAGGTGTCGCGCATCCGTCCCGACGGCAGCGTGGTGCTCACGAGCCAGGTGGGCATCGCCTGCGAGGCGCTGCTGAAGGCGAAGAAGATCGTGCTCGAGGTGAACACGGGCATGCCCGACTACACGGGCTTCCACGACTGCCTGGAGCCGCGCGTGCACCCGCTCGTCGGCTGGCCGATCCCCATCACGAACGTGAGCGACCGCGTGGGCACGCCCTACGTCCAGTTCGACGCCTCGAAAGTGGTCGCCGTCGTGGAGTCGACCGTTCCGGACTACGCGGTGGAGTTCAAGGCGGCGGACGAGACGGACCGCCGGATCGCGCGCAACACCCTGGATTTCCTCGTGTATTGCCGCGACTGGCTCGGGTGGCGCAAGCGTCTGCCGCCCATCCAGTCGGGGGTGGGCAACATCGCCAACGCGGTGGTGGGCGAGTTGTACGACTCGCCGTTCGAGAAGATCCGCTTCTGGACGGAGGTGTTCCAGGACGGGATGATGCGCTACGTCGAGGACGACCGGAAGTTCGAGTGCGCGTCGTCGACGGCGCTGTCGTTCTCGCAGAAGGGCTGGCAGGAGTTCTTCCGGCTCTTCGAGCGCTGCCGCGACCTCGTGACGCTGCGGCCCATGTGGCTCTCGAACTGCCCGGAGATCATCAGCCGCCTGTTCGTCATCGCGATGAACACGCCGGTGGAGGTGGACATCTACGGGCACGCGAACTCGACGCACGTGGACGGCTCGAAGATCATCAACGGGCTGGGCGGCAGCGGGGACTTCCTGCGCAACGCGTACATCTCGGTGGTACACACGCCGAGCGTTCGGCGGCTGAAGGACGGGCGCACGGTGAGCTGCGTCATGCCGTACGTGCGCCACATCGACCACACCGAGCACGACATCAAGTGCATCGTGACCGAGCAGGGCTTCGAGATCATCTCGGACCTGCGCACGGGGCGGCGGCGCGCCGAGTCCATCATCGACAAGTGCGCGCACCCGCATTTCCGGCCGCTGCTGCGCAGCTACCTGAAGATCGGCGGCGGCGGCGACCAGCCGCGCCCCACCGACATGCGCCAGCTCGACGGCTGGTGGTGGGAGTACGACGCGGCCTGCCGGAGCTTCCCGGAGAGCGGGTAGCCGACCGGAGGCGCCCCTGTCATCGCGGATGTCGTCGGATCGGAGGAGGCGGCGCCGGCGGCCCCGGCTTTCCCCAGGTCGCCAGCCAGGCCATCGTGTCCTCGTTTGAGATGTACTCGCCGGTTCGGTCGTACTCCTCCAGTTCCTTCTCACAGTCCCTGTCGAACTCCTCGCGCTCTTCAGGCGGGATCGGATCAGCGGACGAGTGCCGCAGAAGCTGCAGGAACCGCCGGACCTCGGGCAGAGCGTCGTCCGGCAGATCATCCAGCCACTGGTGGAGCGCCGCCCTGTCCATGGTCGCCGACATGCACATACAATAGGCCGTCGAGGGCTCGCCGTCCAACGACGCACATCTTCCGGCCGAAGCGCGCGGGCCCGCGGGAGCGATCCCGCGGGCCCGCACGATTTCGTTAGCTGCGGCGTCTACTCGTCGTCCCAGGCGCCCGGCGGCCCGCCCATGCCGCCCGGCCCCATGCCGGGGCCCATGCCGGGCCCCATGCCGCCCGGACCCATGCCGCCCCCGCCGTGTGCGCGACGCGCCATCCCCTCGACACGCCTGGCGAATTTGGCAATCCAGGCCAGCACCTGCGGCACCTTCTCCTGCGGCGTGGCGGCGAGCAGTTCGTCGAGCAGCTTCTGGTCGATCTTCGCCATCTCCACCCGGTTGGCCGCGATGCGCCGCGCCAGCGCAGGGAAGTCCACCTTGGCGCCGGTGCGCGCGGCCTGACGCATCTCGTGCATCGCGTCGAAGTTCTCGAGTTGCAGCTTGTCGCGGGCGTCGTCCAGAGGCGCCAGCCGATCCGCAAGCTTCAGCGTGCCCGCGGTGTCCAGCCCGAGAATGCTCCCCAGCTCGACGTTGCGGTGCGTGCGCACCCGCTTGAGCATCTCGGCCCTCTTGGCGTGGTCCATCGGTGCTTCGCGCCCGCCGGGGCCCGGAGCCGGCGGACCCGCGACCGCAGTGGCCGCGAACGCCACCGCCGCAAGGAAGACCCCTCGTCCTGCCCACTTCGTCGCCGTACGCATGTCCGTCTCCCGCCGGAAGCACTTCCGGCACGCCCTATGAATGCTCCAGCGCTCCGCTGAGCGCCTCGATCTCGTCCGCCGTGAGCTCGGAAAACGCGTCGTCGATGGAGATCCCGTCCGCAGCGTCCTCTTCCGCGAGGTCGAGCGTCAGGGAATCCGCGCCTTCGTCGCCGGTGTCCGGAGTCCGTTGCGCGAGCCAGTCCGCCAGGTCCGCGGAAACGGGCTCGACTGCCGCCGTCGCAACGGGCTCGGCCCTCTTCGGGCTCCGGAGCGTGCCCGCGAACAGGCCCGCCGCCGCGGCGAGCGCCAGGGCGCTGAACGCCACCGCCCAGCGCTGCGGCCTCGGCAGGAACCACCACAGCCCCGCCACCGACCGATCGCGCCGCTGTTCCGCGCGATTCGCGGTCTGCGTCGCGAAACGCAGCGCCGACAGCTCGTCGGGCTCGAACGACGTTTCCTGCAGCGCCGCGGTCGTCTCGCGCAACTCGGCGCCCGCGGCCCGGCACCCGGCGCACGAGGCCAGGTGGCGCTCCAGGTCGGCGCGCGCGTGCGCGTCCAGTTCCTCCGGCGCGACCAGATCGGCAAGCCTGTCGTCGCAGGGTTTCACGACTCCCTCCCGAGCGTCTGCTGAAGCCGCCTCACGCCGTGGTGGTAATTCACCTTCGCGTTGTTCTCGGTGATGCCGAGCGCGTTTCCGATCTCGCCGAACGAGAGCTGACCGTCCACCCGCAGCAGCACGACCTCGCGCTGGCGGGGCGGCAGCGTCCGGATGGCGCTGCGCAGCCGCTCGGCACGACGCACCGCGTCAATCCCGGCTTCCTGGCCCGCTTCGGCGGAGGGCTCGGGCGCGTCGTCGGCGGGGACGAACTTCGCCGTGTCGCGCACGTGATTGCGCGCGAGGTTCACGACGATGCGCAGCAGCCAGGGGCGGAAAGCCCCGCGAAGCTCGTCCACGTGTTCGAGCGCGCGGATGAAGGCCCGCTGCGCCAGGTCGTCGGCCTCGTCGGCGTCGCGGCAGAACCGGCGTGCCAGCGCGCGCACGGGGGCCTGATGGCGCCGCACGAGCGCATCGAACGCGCGCCGGTCGCCCGCGCGGAAGGCGCGGACCAGGGCGACGTCGTCGGGTTGCGAGGGGAGCACGGGTGCCAAAATCGGGAGCGCCTCCGTTGCAGCCCAGCCTGGCACGATTCCGCTCCCGTCGGCGTGCTTTCCGCGCCGCCGCGGGATGGACCCTTCCGGGCGCGAACGAGTTAAGAGCCGGCTTTCGGCCGGCTTTCGGCTTTCGGAAGAGCACATCCGAGCGAGCCCGCACGGCGTTCGGCGTTCGACGGAGCACACTTGGGCCGGTCCGGAGGGCTTTTCCGAAAGTCGAAAGCCGAAAGCCGAAAGCCGGCTATTCTCCGTCGCCTTTTTTGCGGGCGGCGCGCGCGCGCACCCGCGGGAGCCGCCGATGCTCGACCTTCGCCACGTGGTGCAGAACTTCGACGAGGTCGCCGCCGCGCTGGGCCGGCGCGGGCCGGCGCTCGACCTGTCGGGCCTGCGGCGGCTCGCCGGACGGCGGCGCGAGCTCATCGTGGCGACCGAGACGGCGCGCCAGAAGCAGAAGGAGGAGAGCGCGCTCATCGGCCGGATGATGAAGGAGAACCCGGCTGCGGCCGAAGAGCAGCGGGCGAAGGCGCGCGCGGCCTCGGACCGCATCAAGGAGAACGACGCCGAACTGCAGAAGGTCGAGGAGCAGCTCCAGGCGCTCCTGCTGACCACGCCGAACGTGCCGCACGCCAGCGTGCCCGACGGCACGACCGGCGAGCAGAACGTCATCGTGCGCACGGGCGGCGCGCCGAAGCCGGAGTTCGCGTTCGCCCCGAAGCCGCACTGGGAGCTGGGCGAGGCGCTGGGCATACTGGACTTCGAGCGCGCGGGCCGCGTCTCGGGCGCGCGCTTCGCGTTCTACTTCGGCGCGGGGGCGCGCCTGGAGCGGGCGCTCAAGGACTTCATGCTCGACACGCACGCGGCGCACGGCTACCGCGAGGTGCTTCCGCCGTTCCTCGTGGCCCGCCAGGCGATGGTCGGCACCGGGCAGCTTCCGAAGTTCGAGCAGGACGCGTTCAAGACGGCGGGCGAGCACGAGCTGTTCCTCATCCCGACGGCCGAGGTGCCGGTGACGAACCTGCACCGCGAGGAGATCATCGAGGCGCCGCTGCCGCTCAGGTACGTCGCGTATTCGCCCTGTTTCCGTGCGGAGGCGGGCGCGGCGGGCAAGGACACGCGCGGGCTCGTGCGCCAGCACCAGTTCCAGAAGGTCGAGCTCGTGAAGTTCGCGCGCCCCGAGGACAGCTACGCGGAGCTGGAGTCGCTCACGGCGGACGCGTGCGGCATCCTCGATCGGCTCGGGCTGCACTACCGGGTCATGGCGCTGTGCGCGGGCGACCTCGGGTTCTCGAGCGCGAAGACGTACGACCTGGAGGTGTGGCTGCCGGGCCAGCAGGCGTACCGCGAGATCTCGAGCTGCTCGAACTTCGAGGACTTCCAGGCCCGCCGCGCGCAGATCCGCTACCGCCCGGAGCCCGGCGCCAAGCCGCGGTTCGTGCACACGCTCAACGGGTCGGGGCTCGCCATCGGACGCACGGTGGTCGCGATTCTGGAGAACTTCCAGCAGGCCGACGGAACCGTGCTGGTGCCCGAGGCGCTGCGGCCGTACATGGGCGGCATGGAGCGCATCGTCGCCGGGGCGTGACGGCGCTACACTGGACGCGAGGAGGAGTGGCCGAGCGGCTGAAGGCGACGGTCTTGAAAACCGTTGGACCGAAAGGTCTCCCGGGTTCGAATCCCGGCTCCTCCGCCAGATTCCCGCACGTCGGAGACTCCGCATGCCAGACGAGACCGCGTCTCAACCGCCGGCCGACTACGCCGACGCGCTCAACGGATTCGACCACGGCTGGGCTACCGCCATGGGCATCCACTTCGTGCGCGCGAGCGCCGACGAGGTCGTGGCGGAGCTGGAAATCGGCCCGAATCACCTGCAGCCCTACGGGATCGTGCACGGAGGCGTCTACTCGGGGTTGATCGAGACGCTCGCGTCCGTGGGCGCAGGCGTCGCGGCGCTGCCGCGCGGCCAGTCGGTGGTGGGGCTTGAGAACCACACGTCCTTCGTGCGCGCGGCGCGCGGCGGAGTCGTGCGCGCGACGGCGGTTCCGCTGACGCGCGGGCGCACGACGCAGGTGTGGGAGGTCGCCGTGCGCGATGCGGAGGGCCGCATCCTGGCCACCGGGCGCGTGCGGCTGCTCTGCGTCGCCGCGGGAACCGATCTCGCGGGCGTGCCGGCGCCCGGCGCCCCGCGCTGAGGCGCCGATCACCTTATCGCTGGAATAGACGCCTACTGCGGCGGCGGCGGAATCCAGCCGCATGCCGGCACGCGCTGCGCGTCGGGCTCCGTCGGACGCCGGTCCCAGCCGTCGCGGTGCATGCAGACGTCGGTGCTCACCACCGTGCCGTCCGTCGTGAAGTAGCGCGCCATCATGTTGACGACGAAGCTGCCCAGGTCGAAGGCGAACGTGGGATCGGGCGGCTCCAAGCCGTGGCGTCCGTGCGCGTCGGCGTACACCGGAACGAACGACGACTTCATCCGGACGGAGCGGCCCTGCCAGTCGGTGCCGGGGTAGTCGACGGTCACCGCGTCGCGCAGCGGGACCTTGAGCCGCGGCGCGCCGCCGTACCCTCTCATGTAGTCGTTCGTGTCATCGAGCCACGCGCCCGTCGCGGAATCCTTCGCGTAGCCCGTGATGTCCACGAGCGAGGGCTGCTCGCAGTGTTCCGGCTGCTCGCACTCGACGAGGCTCACCAGCGCGCGGTCCTCCTCCGCGACCGGCGCCTCGGGGTTGCGCATGTGCGCCGCGACCGGCCTGTAGTACTGCAGTTTCTCGTTGGCCTGCATGGCGAAGCTGCGGATGACCACGTCGTTGGGCGACATGCCCCACGCCGCGTCGCGCACCGGGTCGAATGTGTACGGCAGCGCTCCTGCTGCACGCGCCGTCGCGTAGCCCGTGTTGCACGGGACGCTCATGTCGCCCTGCGTCGGCATGAACATCACGCCGGCGGGCTTTCCCGCGCGTGCGGGCAGCGGATCCTTGAAGTAGTGCGGCGCGTAGTTGACCGGGTCCGCCGGATCCATGATCCCCTGTGCGAGCATCATGAACCGGCGCAGGTCGCGCGTGCCCTTCTTGAAACCCAGGCCTCGCTCGGGGGCGACGAGCGGCGAGCCCTTCGGCAGCGTGCGGTTGCGGATCTTCGCGTCGGCGCCGAAGCGGTCGATCGTCAGCACCTCCTTCTCGACGCCCGAGGCGTCCTTGCGCAGGACGTGGACGACGAGGCAGTCGGCGAATCGGTAGAGCTTCAGACGGTCCTTCTCGACGGCGCGCGTGTCGGCGCTTTCACAGGCACCGACGCGCACTTCGCCCGGATTCGTGGGCGATTCGTCGTGGAACCCGGGCCCGTCGGCGCCCACCGCGAGGCGGATTCGCCGGTCGGCGCCGACCACGACGGAGTCCTTCTGCGGCGGCCCGTTGCGGGAGTTGAGGTTCTCCAGCACGACGCGATCGCCGGGACGGATGTCCAGCGGCGCCGCCGGATCACTGATGGGCAGGTCCTTGCTGTCGCCGACGACGTTGACCTCGAACTGCAGGTTCATGCCGGATGCGGCCGGATATCCGACGACCAGCGGCCCCATGATCTCCAGGAACACGTTCTCGATGACACCCCCGAGGTCCGTGCGGATGCCGATGTCGCCCAGGCCCCCGCCGCCCGAGATCGGCACGCCCAGCGTGAACGACGGCTCGACCGCGAGCCCCACGCCTGTGAGGATGCCGCCCAGCGAGCCGCCCGCGAGGAAGATGCGCGAGCCCGGATTCGGCTTTCCGTCCAGCGTCTCCGGACCCCCGGCATCCAGCGTGCCGTCGCCGTTGAAGTCGCCTGCGAGTTTTCCGTCGAGCGCGCTGCCGGGGCTCTGGATGCGCCAGGTGCCGAACGCCTTCAGAACGCGGGCAAGCTGCACCCAGTCGACGATGGACTGTCGCACGACGTCGCGCACGTGGAACGTGTCGCCGACCCAGAAGTCGCCGCCGCTGTCCTCGGTGCCGTCGTTGTCGTGGTCGCGTGCGCGCCCGTCCATGATGGAGCGCACCAGCGGCGTCACGCCGTGCTGCTGCCCCGCGGCCTCGATGATCGACGTCATCAGAGGGCCCTGCGCCAGCCCGTGCGCATACGAGTTGATCGCCGCCGTCGCGATTCCGTGGCGCGCGAGGAATCCCGCGTACGGCAGGCCCTCTTCGCGCGTCGAGCCCGCGCCGTGGCCCCAGATGAAGACCGGGAACGGCGGCTTGGCGCGGTCGGTCGCCTTCGGAATCGTCAGGAAGAACGTCACCCGGTCGCGCAGCGCCTGCTTCGCGGCCCGGTGCCGGTCGGCAGCGTCCTCGCTCAGCTGCAGCGCAGCCGCAAGGCCGTCCGCTTCGATCGAGACCCAGTCCGAGGGCCGCTGCCACACGCGCGCGAGGCCGATTTCGGGTGCCACGCGCCAGGTCGCCTCGGCGGTGTTCACGGCCGGATCGTCCAGGAAATCCGGGGACTTGAACGATCCGTAGACCATGTAGTCGATGGCCTTAAACGAGTCCAGGATGGCGTCGAACTGCGGCCCTGCGCCCATGTCCAGGTCGCGGCCGAGCTGCGCCATCACGTCGCGCAGCTTCGTGCCCGGCAGCGTGTAGACGCTGGTGCCCAAGGCGGCAGCGGTCGCCTTGTCCATGAGCGGTCGGATCGGGTGCCAGGTCGTCTCGTCCTCGCCCTTGTCGAGCGTCTGCACCGGCTCCAGCACCGCGGGGAATTTCTCCGACAGCGATGCCAGGGGGCCGCGGCCGTGCAGGCCCTCGCGGATCTGCTCCAGATCCGAGGTGATCGACTCCGTCGTGAACGCCCAGGCGAAGGCGACCCGCTCGCGCACGAGCCCGGGGATCTTCTTCGCGTCGAGGATGGGCAGCAGCGGTCGGAGCTGCTCCGTCTGCGCGGCGTGGTTCACGTACGGGAAGGGAGAGCGCACCGGGTGCCCGTCGGCGCCGTGAAGGTCGCGCGTCACCACCACCGCGTACAGCGTGCGCTGCTCCAGCGGCACCACGGGACGCAGGATGAGCGTGTTGCTCGCGCGTTCGTAGAACTCCAGCAGATCGCGGTAGACGTGGTTGCCGTTGGGCGGGTCCTCGGGCCTCTCGCGTCCGACCGGCGGTCTTTCGGGATGCGCCGTGTTCGGCACGTGCACCACGCCCTGCGCGTCGGTGCCGGATTGCACGTCGAAGAGCACGTTGGAGGCCAGCGGGTCCGGGTCGTTGCCGAAGTAGCGCTCGGTGCGGTCCAGCGTCACCGGATAGTTGCCCCGCCCCAGGTCGAGCGCCGCGGGCTCGCCCGTCCCCAGGTTCACGAGATATACCGCATCGTTGGAATAATCGTCGTCGAAGTGGCGCCTGCGCACGTCCAGCGGGTCGATGGGCGCGTCGAAGCTCACGGTCATCGCGGCGAACGTGCCCCAGCCGTCCAGGCGGTCGAACTCGTCGCGCACGTCGCTCTCCAGCAGCGTGGGCGCGGCGACGGACGCGTTCACGCGCCGCCCGGTGGGCGAACTGGGGTCCAGCCGTGTCGCCATGTCGTTCGGGAACGGGATTTCCGGCAGCGGACGCGCCGTCAGGTCGAAGAGCACGCGCGGCCCCCGGTCGGGCGGGGTCGGTAGAAGCCCTTCCGGTTCGGGCGTCGCACAGGCGGCGAGGACGCAGAAGGCTGCCTTTGCGGAGAGTCGGCGGATCGTCATGGGCGTTCCCGGGGGCCGGAGCGGCCGGCCGCCGCGCATCGTAGCGCATGCCGCCCCCCGACGGGGCCGATGTGCCGGGACGTGCCGCCGCAGCCCGCCGCGCCACGTTCGGCCACAGGCCGACGATCCGACGTGCGGCCACAGGCCGCCGCTCCGACTGGCGGCGCGCACGGCCTGTTCGCGCGGCGTTCTGCCGCACGGCGCGGCGCACCTTTCCTCCGCACCGGGTGTCCACTAGGATGCGCCGCCCTGGAGGCGGCGGTGTTCACCAGGCGCGTCACGGTCTTCGTCGGCTCCTTCGGCAGCGGGAAAACCGAGTTCGCCGTCAACACCGCGCTTTCCATGGCCGCCCGCGGCGAGCCCGTCGCGCTGGGCGACCTCGACTTCGTCAAGCCCTACTTCCGCACTCGCTCCGCCCGCGAACCGCTGGAGCGTGCGGGCGTGCGCCTGGTCGTCCCCTGCGGCGAGCACGTCCACGCGGATCTGCCCATTCTGCTGCCGGAAATCCGCTCGCTGCTGGCCGACGGCGTCACCCGGCTGCTGCTCGACGCGGGCGGCGACGACACGGGTGCGCGCGTGCTCGGGGCGCTCGCCGACGTGCTGCGCCCCGCCGAGACCGACGTCCTTTTCGTCCTGAATTTCAGGCGACCGTTCATCTCCACGCCCGACGAGGCCGTGCGCATGGTGCGCGCAGTCGAGACCGCGTCGCGCCTGCGCATCGGCGGCATCGTCTCGAACACGCACCTCATGGGCGAGACGACGCCCGAAATCGTGCTCGAAGGCCTCGCCCTGGCGCGCGAGACCGCCCGGTGCCTGGACGTGCCCGTGGTCGCCGCGGTCGTCGAGGAGTCGCTGGCGCCGCGGCTCGACGGACGCGCCGGCTGCCCCGTGGCGACCGTGCGCCGCGTCATCCGCCCGCCGTTCGAGCAGCCCCCGCGGCCCCGCGAGACGGGCCCCGTCTTCGTGCTCTAGGAGGATCGCTTGCCGCGCATCACCATCGAACGCGACCTCTGCAAGGGCTGCGAGCTGTGCGTCCACGCGTGCCCGCAGAAGGTGCTCGACATGGGCCGCGACCTCAACGCCAAGGGCTACTTCTACGCCCGCGTCGCCGAGCAGCGCCGCTGCATCGGCTGCCGTCTGTGCTGCATCATGTGCCCCGACGTCGCCATCCGCATGGCCGTGCACGGCACCATGGTCCACTACTTCTCGTATTAGAGCATCGGAGCGCCCATGGCCAGGAAGCTCATGAAGGGGTGCGAGGCGATCGGCGAGGCGGCGGTGCGCGCGGGATGCAGGCTTTTCTTCGGCTATCCCATCACGCCGCAGAACGAGATACCGGAGTACCTGTCGCACCGGCTGCCGGAAGTGGGGGGCCGCTTCGTGCAGGCGGAGAGCGAGGTGGCGGCGTCGAACATGCTCTACGGCGCGGCGGGCGCGGGCGAGCGCGTGTTCACGTCGTCGTCGTCGCCGGGCATCTCGCTCATGCAGGAGGCGATCAGCTACCTGGCGGGCGCGGAGCTTCCGGCGGTGATCGTGAACATCATGCGCGCGGGACCGGGGCTGGGCGGAATCCTGCCGAGCCAGGCGGACTACCTGCAGGCGACCAAGGGCGGCGGTCACGGCGACTACAGGGTTCCGGTGCTGGCGCCTTGGAGCGTGCAGGAGGCCGCGGATCTGGTGCAGGACGCCTTCGACCTGGCCGACTACTACCGCAATCCCGTGATGGTGCTGGGCGACGGGCTCATCGGCCAGATGATGGAGCCGGTCGAGTTCAAGGAGGACCGAAAGCCCTGCAAGCCCCTGGAGCCAAAGACCTGGGCGTCCACGGGAAACGTTCCGGGGCGCAAGCGCGCGGTCATCAACTCCCTGTTCCTGGACCCGGAGGCGCTGGAGCGGCACAACCTGAACCTGCAGGAGAAATTCGGGCGGATGGTGTGCGACGAGGTGCGCGTGTCGTTCGCGGGCGAGCCGGGCGAGGCGGACGTGCTGCTGGTCGCCTACGGCACGGTGGCGCGCGTGTGCACGACCGCGATGGCCACGCTGGCGGAGCAGGGCATCCGCTGTGCTCTCGTGAGGCCGGTCACGCTGTTCCCGTTCCCGTTCGAAGCGGTGCGCGAAGCCGCGATGCGCGCGAAGTGCGTGCTCGACGTGGAGCTTTCGGCGGGCCAGATGATCGAGGACGTGCGCCTGGCGGTGATGGATCGCAGGCCGATTCATTTTCTGGGACGCATGGGAGGCATGCTCGTCTCGCCGGAAGCGGTCGTCGAGAAGGTGCGCTCCCTTGCGGTGGGTTCGGAATCCGATAGCCGGAAGCCGAACGCCGAAAGCCGAACCGAGGTGCGCCTTGCTGGCTGAGGTCGTCTTCGACAAGCCCTCCGCGCTCACGGAGGTGCCGACGCACTACTGCCCCGGGTGCACGCACGGCGTCATCCACAGGCTAGTGGCGGAGGTGGTGGACGAGCTGGGGCTGCGCGAGCGCACGGTGGGCATCGCGCCGGTCGGGTGCTCGGTGCTCGCGTACAACTATTTCAACACCGACATGCACGAGGCATCGCACGGGCGCGCGCCAGCGGTGGCCACGGGAGTCAAGCGCGCGAGACCGGATCTCATCGTCTTTGCCTACCAGGGCGACGGCGACCTCGCGTCCATCGGCATGGCGGAGATCGTGCACGCGGCCAACCGCGGCGAGAAGGTGACGGTCATCTTCGTGAACAACGCGATCTACGGCATGACGGGCGGGCAGATGGCGCCGACCACCCTGCCCGGCCAGGTCGCGACGACGTGTCCCGCAGGGCGCGACGTGAACCTCGCGGGATTCCCGATCCGAGTCGCGGAGCTCATCTGCACGCTGCGCACGCCGGCGTTCGTGGCGCGCGGCACGGTGCACACGCCGCTGCACGTCGTGGCGACGAAACAGCTCATCCGCAGGGCGTTTTCGTATCAGAAGGAAGGCACGTGCTTCTCGCTGGTGGAGGTGCTGTCGACCTGCCCGGCGAACTGGGGTATTCCACCGATAGAATCATTGGACTGGCTCGAGAAGAACATGATGCCTTACTACCCGCTGGGCGTGTTCAAGGAGCCGGGAGGGCCCGACCGGGCGCCTGTGCCCATGCGGGGGGGAGCATGAATCGCCAAGACGCCAAGAGCGGCCCTCACCCCCGACCCCTCTCCACACGGGCCACGAAGGCACTGCCCGTCACACCGCACAGCGGCCCGGTGGAGAGGGGAGGGCTGCCGCGCCTGGAATCGGCGTCAGGCGCCGGTCCAGCACGGAGCTCTCCCCCTCTCCACCGGGCCGCAACAACCATGAATCGAGCGCAGGCGGCCGGGGCCCGTGTGGAGAGGGGACCGGGGGGTGAGGGCCGCGCGCACGACGAGCCGCTCCCGGCACGAATTGCCCTCGCAATGGACCCGGCGCCCAGAACCAGTCCTTGTTCTTCCTTTGGCGACCTTGGCGTCTTTGGCGCCTTGGCGTTCAATGCAGCGACCGGCAAGACGGAAAGGGATGAGTGATGGAAACCGGCTTCGTCCTCGCTGGATTCGGCGGCCAGGGCATCCTGCTCATCGGCAAGATGCTCGCCTACGCGGGCATGCACGAAGGCCGCGAGGTCTCGTGGCTGCCTTCCTACGGACCCGAAATGCGCGGGGGCACCTGCAACTGCACGGTCGTCGTCTCCGACCGCCCCGTGGGCTCGCCGGTCGTCGAGCGCCCGCGGGTCGTGCTCGCCATGAACCTTCCGTCCATGGAGAAGTTCGAGCCCGCGCTGCAGCCCGGCGGCGTGCTGCTCTACAACACGTCGCTCATACACCGCGAGGCTTCCCGCTCCGACGTGCGCGTCGTTAAGATTCCCGCCAACGAAATCGCGATGGAGCTGGGAAGCGTGCGCTCCGCGAACGTGGTTGCCTTGGGCGCGCTCGTGGGCGCGACGGGCGCGGTTTCCCTCGATTCCGTGCGCGAGGTCGTGCGCGGCGCGTTCGCCGAGAAACCCAAGCTCGTCGCCCCGAACCTCGAAGCCCTGCGGCGCGGCCACGTGCTGGGCGAGAGCGTCGCCGCCATTCCCCCACCCGTGGCCGCACGCCCCGCGGAGGCACGTCCGTGAACCCGATGCCCTGTCACGATCCGGCTCCGCTGGACGGGATTCTCGCACGGTATCCCCACGACGAGCCGTCGCTCATCCAAGTGCTGCAGGACGTCCACCACGCCTACAACTACCTGCCCTGCGACGTGCTGCTCAAGGTCGCCGAAACCCTGGAGGTGCCGCTTCCCAGGGTCTTCTCGGTCGCCACCTTCTACAAGGCTTTCTCGCTCTCCCCGCAGGGAAAGGTCATCGTGAAGATCTGCACCGGGACCGCCTGCCACATCCGCGGCGCGCCGCAGCTCGTGGACGAGCTGGAACGGCAGCTCCACCTGAAGCCGGGACAGACGACCCAGGACATGGCCTTCACGCTCAAGACCGTCAACTGCGTGGGCGCGTGCGCCATGGCGCCGCTGGTCATCGTCAACGAGAAGTATCACGGCAACGCGAAGGCAGCGGAAATGACGGGGTATCTGAAGACCGGGAGCGACGATGTCCGCTGAGACCCGCGTCGAATCGAAGGCGGCGTTCGAAGCCTGGCGCGACCGGCTGCGTACGGAACGTGGCGGACGCAAGGCCGAAGTGCTCGTCTGCTGCGGCACGGGATGCCTCGCCAACGGCGCCCGCGACGTCGCCGAGGCGATCGACGGCGCCATGCGCGCACGCGGACTGGACGCCTCCGTCGGATTCTTCGAGAAGCACACCGGCTGCCACGGGTTCTGCGAGCGGGGCCCGCTCGTCCTTCTGCGTCCGAGCGGAGTCCTTTACACCAGGGTGAAGCCTCGCGACGCCAAAGCCATCGTCGAGGAGACCGTCGAGAAGGGCCAGATCGTCCAGAAGCTTCTCTACCGCAATCCCGAGACCAAGAAGCCCGTCGAGAAATACGACGAGATTCCCTTCTACGCGAACCAGACGCGCGTCGCCATGCGGCGCATCGGGCAGATCGACCCGACCGACTTGGGCGACGCCGTCGCGGCCGGTGCGTACGCGGGCATGGTGCGCGCGCTCCTGGAAATGAAACCGGAGGCCGTCATCGCGGAGGTCGAGGCATCGGGTCTGCGCGGCCGCGGCGGCGCGGGCTTCGCCACCGCCCGCAAATGGAAGAGCTGCCGGCAGGCAAAGGGGGAACGCAAGTTCATCCTGTGCAACGGCGACGAGGGAGATCCCGGCGCATTCAAGGATCGCTCGATCATGGAAGGCGATCCGCACTCGGTCGTCGAGGGCATGGTCATAGGCGCGTACGCCGTGGGCGCGCACGAGGGATACGTCTACGTCCGCGACGAGTATCCGCTCGCGGTCGTCAATCTGACGCTGGCTTTGGAACAGGCAAGGAAAGCGGGCCTCCTCGGAAAGAACATTCTCGGGACGGGCTTCGACTTCGACATCCGCATTTCGCGGGGCGGCGGCGCATTCGTCTGCGGCGAGTCCAGCGCGCTGATGCGGAGCCTGGAAGGCAAGGTCGGCGAGCCGCGCGCCAAATACGTGCACGCCACCGATCGGGGGCTTTTCGACCTGCCCACGGTGCTCAACAACGTCGAGACCTGGAGCGACGTCGGCGCGATTCTGGAGCACGGCGGCGCCTGGTTCGCGGGCATGGGAACCGCGAAGTCCAAGGGAACCAAGGCGTTCTCGCTCGTGGGCAAGGTGAAGAACACGGGACTCATCGAGCTTCCGATGGGCACGACGATGCGTCACATCGTCTACGGCATCGGCGGAGGCATCAAGGACGACCGGCCGTTCAAGGCGGTGCAGACCGGCGGGCCCTCGGGCGGATGCGTCCCCGCCTCCATGCTCGACGTGCCGGTGGACTACGAGAAGCTGACGGAAGCCGGAAGCATGATGGGCTCCGGCGGCATGATCGTCATGGACGACCGCACGTGCATGGTCGACGTGGCGCGCTATTTCCTGAAGTTCCTCGTGGAGGAATCCTGCGGCAAGTGCACGCCCTGCCGCGAAGGCCTCAAACAGATGCTTGCCATGTACGAGGACCTGTGCGCGGGCCGCGGGCGCGAAGGCGACCTCGCGCGCATCGAGCGGCTGGCGGCGGCAATGCAGCTCGGAAGCCTCTGCGACCTGGGCCGCAGCGCGCCGAATCCCGTGCTTTCGACGCTGAAGCATTTCCGCGACGAATACGTGGCGCACATCCGCGACAAGGACTGCCCCGCGGGAATCTGCCGCGACCTCGTCATCTACGACATCGTCGCGGAGCGCTGCGAAGGGTGCCGCGTGTGCATCAAGGCGTGTCCGACCGGCGCCATCACGGGCGAACTGAAACAGGCGCACGTGCTGGACCAGTCGAAGTGCATCTCGTGCGGATCGTGCTTCGACGTGTGTCCGACCGACGCGGTCGTATGGTCGAAGAAGACTGCCAATGCGGGCGGGAAGGAGGCCGCGTAGATGCCGACGCTGATTGTCGACGGCCGCACGGTGCAGGCGCGCGAGGGCGCGTTCCTGCTTGAGGCCGCGCGCCAGGCGGGCGTCGCGATACCGACGCTGTGCGAGCACCCGGCTGTGGAGCCCTACGGCGGATGCCGGCTGTGCGTCGTGGATATCACCCGAGCCTCGTGGGACGGCTGGCAGAAGATGGTCGTGTCCTGCCTGTATCCAGTCGAGGACGGACTCGTCGTCAGCACGCGCACGCCGCGGGTCGTGGAAACCCGGCGCGTGGTGCTGGATCTGCTGCTCGCACGGTGCCCCGAAACGCCTTTGATTCAGGGTCTTGCGCGCGAACACGGGATCGAGAAGACGACGTTTGCCCCCAACGAGGGGAAGACCGACTGCATCCTCTGCGCGCTGTGTACGCGCATCTGCGACGTCATCGGTGCGAGCGCGATTGCCGCGGTGGACCGGGGCATCGGACGCGAAATCGCCCCTCCCTTCCGCGAGCCGCCCGACCGGTGCATCGGATGCCTCGCCTGCGCGGAAGTCTGCCCCACGGGACACATCAAGTACGAGACGTCGGATCGGCGCCGGGTCATCTGGGACAAGGAATTCGAAATGCTGCGGTGCCCCAACTGCGGGCGCGCGCACATCACGAAGCTGCAGGCGGCGCACTTCGAGAAGAAGAGCGGAGTGCCGGCGAGCTACTACGAGCCCTGCGACGCGTGCAAGCGGGCCACCGTGGTCGCGAGCGCGAACGCCCTGAAGATTCCCCGCCCGGGACAGACCCCTCGGCAGAACCCGGGACAGGTGTAGACGCCATGGATCGCATCTACCGGGTGGTCGTGGAGCGCTGCATCGCCTGCGGCAAGTGCGAGCTCGCGTGCGCCTTCGCCCACGGAAGCCAGGGCCGGCCGTCGCGCACGCGCATCAACATCGCGCGCCAGGGCCCCGAGGCGGGCGTGCCCGTCGTGTGCCTGCAGTGCGACGACGCCGGCTGCGTGCAGGTGTGCCCCACGAAGGCTCTGGTGCGCAACGAGGCGACCGGGGCCATCGACGTCGTGCGCGAGCGCTGCGTGCTGTGCCGCATGTGCATCGCGGGGTGCCCGTTCGGGAACATGCTGTGGGACGACACGTATCACCTCGTGCAGAAGTGCGATCTGTGCGGCGGCGATCCCAAGTGCGTGCCGTTCTGCCCGACCAAGGCGCTGGACTACGTGCCGGCCGACACCGCGGGCCTGAGACCCGAGCCCGCCGGCACCGGACGCTGACCTCGCGAGGCCGTCCCCGGGGGCTTCGCGGAAGCGGAGAGGCGATGGACCCCGGAGCCTCTCGCCGCGCGCGCATCGCCTTCGCCGCCGGCGTCGCCGTCGCCTGCCTCGGCATCGTCTGGTACTGGAAGTGGCTCGCGTTTCCGCTGGATCGCGACGAGACGCACTTCTGGCCCACCGCCCTGCTCTTCGCCGACCGACTCGTGCCGACGCTCGAGACGCTGCGCGGCTACGGCGACCTGAACACTCCGCTGCCGTTCTGGCTCTGGGGCCAGTTGGAGCGCGCCACGGGCCACGGGCTCGTCGCGGGACGCTGGCTCAACCTCGCGATGTCGCTCGGCTTGGTCGCGATGGTCGTACACGCGCGCGGGAAGGCATCGACGACGTCGCTTCTCGCCGGCGTCGGGATGCTCGCTTCTCCCTATTTTATCGGCCTTTCCACGCACCTGTACACCGACATGACGGCCGCGCTGTTCGTGTGTGCGGGCGTGCTCCTCCACCTGCAGAGACGCTTCGCCTGGTCCGCGTGCGCATTCGTGCTCGCGATCGCGACAAGGCAGTACATGGTCGCGTTTCCGGCGGCGCTTGCGTTGGATTCGCTCGCGCGGCGCGGCCCGGAGCGTCTGCCGCGATCCGCGTGGATCTGGCCGGGAATCGCCGCGCTGTCGCTGGGCGGCTGGTTCCTGCTCTTCGGCGGTTTCGCCCCGCCCGGCGCGCTCGCCCGGCAGCAGGTTTCCACGGTCTCCCTGCTGCGCGTGCATCCGAGCTACGGGCTCTACGCGCTCGCGTGCATCGGCGCCTACTACTGCGTGCCCGAAGCACTGCTCTTCCGTCGCCTCCCCCGGCTGCCCGTGCTGCGCGTCGCGGTCCCGATCGCTCTCGGGCTCGGCGTTCTCTTCCTTCTGGCGCCGCCGACCGGGAACGTCGAATACCGGCCGGAAACCATGGGATTCCTCGACGTGGCCGCACGGCGCCTACCGGGAACCGCGGTGCGCATGGTCCTGTATTTCGCGCTCGCGCTGGCAGCCGCACTTCGATTCCATCGTGCGGGCGCGGCGGGCTTCCTTGTTGCGACGCACTGCGTGTTGCTCGCGAAAGCCCACCTCGCGTGGGACAAGTACGCCGTCCCGACCGTCTGCGCCCTGTGGCTCATGCGTGCGTGGCAGGAGGCCGACGCGAATCGCGATCACCCCGGCAGTACACTCGCCACGACGACATCCGGGCAATGACACGCCTGCACCGTCGTTGCGCGCGCTTCACCGAATCGACGGAAAAGACGGCGGTGCCGGAGGCGTGACCCGCTCCGGCACCGCCGATACTCAATGGAATTCCGAGTCAGCTCCGGCGCCGCCGCAGGCGCAGGGCCAGCGCCAGTGCCGCCAGCGCACCGGCGCCCGAGTTCGCGCAGCCGCTGCCGCCCGGCGTCCCGGGCGAAGGAGTCTGGAAGTTGGCCAGGTCCTCGCACTCCAGGTCGTTCGGATCGCTCGCGTCCACCCGGCAGGTGCCCGCACGTCCATCCGCCCGCGTACACGCGTCGCCGACGTTCCTGCCCTGGCACGCGATCTCGTCGGCATCCTCGCACTCGAGCTTGCCCGGATCCGACGTGTCCGCCTGGCAGGTCCCCGCCCGACCGTTCGCGCGCGTGCATGCGGCGCCGGCCTGCTTCCCGTCGCATGCGGCCTCGTCGGGGTCGTCGTCCTTTTCGCACTCCAGCCTGCCGGGATCCGAATCGTCCGGCTCGCACCGGCCTGCGGCGCCGTCGGAGCGCGTACACGCATCGCCTGCGGCCCTGCCCTGGCAGGCCGCCTCTTCGCCCGCGTCGTCCTCGCAGGTCAGCACGCCGGGGTCCGAGTCGTCGGGCCGGCACTGCCCCGGACGCCCGTCGCCCCGCGTGCAGGCGTCGCCGTTGTTCTTCCCCTGACATGCCGCCTTGTCCGCCGCGTCGGCGCGGGCCGGGGGCGATGCGGCCACCGCCCACGCGAAGGCCGCGGCCGCCGCCGTTGCGAGTCTCGCCTGCATCGTCGTTTCCCTCCTCGGGGCCGGATGCGACAAATCGCCCCTTCCGACAAGCTGCGAACACGCCGCCGGAGGGCAAGGTGCCGACCCATGGAACGGAAGGGAAACGAGTTCGCCGGGCGGGAAAGCGCCCGGCCACCGACTGGAAGGGCCGGCAGATGACTCGCAGAGCCGGCAGATGACCGGCAGAGCCAACTACTGCACCGACTGATCCTTCACCTGCGCGCGCCGGTTGCGGGCGTATGCGGACTCGGTCTGCGAGGGATCGACCGGCCGGCCCGCGCCGTAGCTGACCGTGCGCAGACCCTCCTCCGGCACGCCGAGACGCGACAGGTAGACCCGCACGGCAGCCGCGCGCTTCTGGCCGAGCACGATGTTGTACTCCTCTGTGCCGCGCTCGTCGCAGTGGCCCTCGATGACGAGGCCGTGCGCGACGCCCTCCCTGCGCCACCGCTCCGCGAACGCGTCCAGCGCCGCCCGGCCTTCGTCGGTCAGCAGGTCGCTGTCGAACGCGAAGTGTACGAGCGGGAAGTCGATGGGCTGGGGCACGGCCGCCGGCACGGGAACGGGCGCGGGCTCGGCCGCCGGCTCCGTCGCGGCCGTTTCCGCAGGCGCGGGGGCCGGCTCGGGCGCCGGCGCGGGCGCCGGGGCCGCCTTCGGGGCGTCGTTCGTCACTTCGAGCCGATCCGGAGCCGTGGCCTTGCTGTGTGCGCAGGCGCTGCCCACCGCCAGGCCCGCCAGGAGTGCAAACGCGTACCGCATCGGAACCTCCCTGCGCCCGCGAGAGGCGCGGCGCGGACCCTCAACAGGCGACCGCGCGCCTTCATTCTGGGGGCAGACGGGCGGTGCGCAAGTTTCCGGCCGTGGAGTGGGGGCCGGGGGAAACTCCCGAAGGACTCGGCGGGATGCAGCAACCGCGCACGCGAGCCGGGCGTGCGGCCAAGAGGCCGCCGCCCCACGTGCGGCCCAAGGCCGCCGATCCGACGTGCTGCCAGAGGCCGCCGCTCCGACTGGGCGCCCGAAGAGGTCCTTCAGCGATGCGCCGCCGCCATCCGCGAGAGCGTGTCCGCCAGACCGTTGTGCAGCGCGTCGATCTGCTCCTTCTTCCAGAGCTTCCGATCCGAACGCACGAACGTGGTCTTGTCCGCACGGTTGTCGAAGCGGCCCACCGGCAGGTAGCGCACGCGCCCGCGCACCTCGAGGCGGATGGTGTCCGGACGGTCCGAGTTCTGGACCAGCCACTCCATGTCGTCGCAGCCGTAGTCGCCGAGCATGACGGGCATCGGCACGCCGTGCGCGAGGATGGACCCGGGGTTGTTCGGGTCGGCGCGCTCGATGTTCTTGCGCCGCGACTCCTCGGGTGTCACCCACACGTACAGCACCACCGCCTTCTCCAGGATCGCGTCGCTGAAGCGCGAGATGCTGTAGCGGTAGCCCAGCGGCGCCGGCAGCGGCAGGGTCGCCTTGTCCGGCCCGCCGCGCGCCGCCTCGATGACCACCGTGCGGCCCTGCAGCGTGTCGGGCAGGTTCTCGTTCTTTTCCTCGAGCAGCTCGGCCGCCTCGCGCTCCAGCGCGTCGCCGACCTCCGTGCGCACCTTCGCCGGAAGCGCCGACAGCCCCGGCTTGGCGCCGACCTTCTCCCGCGCGCGGTCGTAGCGGTCGAAGAGCCACTGCGCCGCAGACGCGGGCTCGTGGCGGCGGCGCGCCACCATGTCGTCGTAGTCCTCGTTGAGAATCTCCACGAGCGTGCCCCAGTCCAGCGGCTGCTTCATGGGGTGCTCGTCGTCGGCGAAGAACACCGGGTCGGCACCGCGCCTGCGCAGTTCCTGGGAAATGCGCCGCATCATGTGTACGTACGGGTAGTCGTCGAGCTGGACCGTCGGGCCCATGTGGAACTCGTTGCGGCACTGCTCCGGCGTCAGGTGGTTCAGGTAGCGGCGCACCTCGGACTTGCCCGACGCGGGCAGTGCGAAGAGCAGCAGCGTGTCGAAGATCCCGGACATGGCGACTCCCGACCGCGGGTTCGCGATGCGGCCGCCCGTGCGGCGCGCCCGGCCCGCGCTCCGCGGACGCCGGCCGGCGGCGCGACCATACACGGCCGCACCGCGGAGGCAAAGCGCCCCGCCGCCCGCGCGCTGTCGGAAAGGCGACGCTCGCTGCGCGCCGGCGTGCGCCGCCGCGGCCTTCGGTTAGGATGCCGCCAGCGGGGCGCACGGAGGCCGCACGATGACGCAGCGCGACGCAGGGTCCGGACTTCCTCCTACCGATGCCGTGCCGATTGCCTGCCGGCGACTGGGCCGTCCGATGCCGGTGGACGACCATCGGGCGTGCCCGTACTGCTTCGGCGACGCGACGCAGATCCGCTCCGGCGCGCACGCGTGCTTCTGCGACTACGAGGCCGGCACCGACCCCGTCTGCTTCGGCTTCCCGGCGACGTTCGGACGACTCGCGAACGGATGAAGAGCCGGCGTTCGGCTTTCGACTTTGGGTGCAGCTCGCACCAGATCCGGCTCGTCGTGCGCGCCGGCGAGCCGCCCTCACCCCCGACCCCTCTCCACACGGGCCACAATCGCACTGCCCCTTCGATCGCACAGCGGCCCGGTGGAGAGGGGAGGGCTGCCGCTCCTGGATCCGGTGGCGCGGATATTCCCATCTGGGCACCGTGAGGATCCACATTGGGCGCACGATTCGACGCGCTTTTCTCCCTCTCTCCACCGGGCGGCAACCACGCAGGATTGAGCGTTGCGCATCGCGGCCCGTGTGGAGAGAACTCATGCACTTCGTGCGCCACCGAGCATGA
>Ga0172368_10001667_pt1 | contig 29805 bp, 28 predicted proteins | sample Lak11m_FD_114540 | JGI IMG/M metagenome (GOLD analysis project Ga0172368, IMG submission 114540) | Freshwater microbial communities from Kabuno Bay, South-Kivu, Congo - kab_022012_11m | ecosystem: Environmental > Aquatic > Freshwater > Lake | place: Democratic Republic of the Congo: South-Kivu...
CGGTCTCTTGACCAGCCCCGTTATTTGGGATAAAATCCCTACGCTTAATAACAATATGGCCCTGTAGCTCAGTGGATTAGAGCGGTTGCTTGCGGAGCAATAGGTCGCGTGTTCGAATCACGCCAGGGTCACAGGTGAAAGCGGGAATTCCCCGCTTTTTTTTATAAGAGAAGGGAAGACAATTGGTTTATGGGCAAAAGACAGATCTTATTGACCAACGATGATGGCATTCAATCTCCCGGATTGTGGGCGGCAGCAGAAGCCCTTTCGGAGCTTGGATATGTGACCGTGGCTGCCCCGCGTCTGCAGTCCTCGGGTATGGGGCGCAGCCTGCCCTCCTCATCGGATGGCATCATTAGCAAGGAACTGGTCCAGGTCGGCGGCAAGGAATGGACGGTCTATGCCGTGGGTGGTTCACCTGCCCAGTCCGTTCAACATGGACTGTTGGAGATCATGTCGGAACCACCCCAATTGGTGGTATCCGGCATTAATTATGGTGAAAACGTGGCTACTGGTATAACCATCTCCGGCACAGTTGGTGCAGCCCTTGAGGCAGCCTCTATGAATATCCCTGCCCTGGCTATATCATTGCAAACAGCTACCGACCTGCACCTGACCTACTCCACCGAAGTGGATTTTTCAACCGCTGCTTATTTTGCGGCTTTTTTTGGTCGTCTGCTCATTGAAAGGACCTTCCCACATGATGTCGACATGCTCAAAGTGGATGTGCCGGCTCTGGCTGACCGGCGCACTCCCTGGCAGCTCACCCGTATCGCCCGTCAGCGTTATTATGATCCTGATCCACCCGATCGAGTCGCCTGGGATCAACCGGGGCGCGTGCGTTATCACGAAAATATGATCATAGACGACCAGGAAGAGAACAGCGATGTGTATGTACTGCGTACCAAGGGATTGGTGTCGGTTACCCCGGTCAGCCTGGACATGACCTCGCGCGTTGATTTTTCGGTTCTGGATAAGTTATTGCGTTTATGATCCCTGTCTTCGCCTTTTTAACAGGGTATGTGGGTTGAAACCGGTTCCAGTTGTTTGACCCTGATATGAAACGGATCTCCCACCCGGGATGTGCATCACCTAAAACGCATATTGACCCCAACCATATTTCCTAATACAATCATTTTATGATGACAGATCCATCTCTTTGTGGGGGCTTTTTTCTGACCGATCATGACCCCCCTTCCTTCATGGTCCATGTTTTGATTGGTTAACTTATCCCTTATTGTTATTTATTTGAGGAGAAAACCATGCCTTTACCTTTTAGCTCACGTCGAGCTCCGATCTATGCAGATGTACCGGACGAAAAATGGAATGATTGGCGTTGGCAGTTAAGTCACCGCTTGAATACTGTTGAAGAAATAGAAAAAGTGATCACCCTGAAAGATAGCGAACGGAATGCCCTCAATGCCAGCAACCTGTTTCGTGTCGATATCACTCCCTATTTTATATCCCTCATCCGACCGGATGACCCCAATGACCCTGTCCGCCAGCAGATCATCCCCACCGCGGCAGAGTTGGTACCCTTTACCTCAATGATGGAAGATTCCCTGGCAGAAGACCGCCATTCGCCGGTTCCGGGACTGGTTCACCGTTATCCGGACCGCGTCCTGATGCTGGTCACGACACAGTGCGCCTCCTACTGCCGCTATTGCACCCGCTCCCGCATCGTGGGGGATCCGTCCGCCACCTTTTCCCGCAATGAATTCGAGATGCAGATCGAATATATTAAAAATACTCCGCAAGTGCGTGATGTCTTGCTCTCCGGTGGCGATCCGCTCGTGCTGGCGCCCAAGATCCTCGAAGAGATCCTGATGCGTTTGCGTGAGATCCCGCATGTGGAGATCGTCCGCATCGGTTCACGCGTCCCGGTCTTTCTGCCCATGCGGGTCACACAGGATCTTTGTGACATGCTTGAAAAATATCACCCGCTCTGGCTGAACATCCATGTCAACCACCCCAACGAGATCTCCCAGGAACTGGCGGAAGCCACCAATCGTTTGAGCAAGGCCGGAATCCCGCTTGGAAATCAGTCCGTTTTGCTGGCAGGGGTGAATGATTGTGTTCATATCCAGCGCAAATTGGTGCAGAACCTGGTCCGGATCCGTGTCCGGCCTTATTATATTTACCAGGCTGATCTGGTGGAGGGTGGCGGACATTTCCGTACCTCGGTTGCCAAGGGCATTGAGATCATTGAAGGCTTGCGCGGTCACACCTCGGGTTATGCTGTTCCCCAGTTCATCGTGGATGCCCCCGGTGGAGGGGGCAAGATCCCGCTCATGCCCAATTACCTGTTGAGCTATTCCGATCACAAAGTGGTGGTACGCAATTATGAAGGCTACGTAACCACGTATGAAGAACCACTTGATTACAAGCCACATGATCCCAAAACTTGTGTGTACTGTCAGAACAAACGCCTTGAGCCTGGTCAGACAGGTATCACCGGTTTGCTGGATGGTGAACACATGTTCATCAAGCCGACAGGTTTTGATGAAGTGCATGACAGGCATGGTATTAAGCATCGCCTGAAAGATGAAAACAAGTGGAAACCGCTTGGCATTGGTGATGGAACAGAAGTGTAAAAATTAGCTTTCATTGAGAACGGGTGTGGGACAGATTTTTTGATCCCACACCCGTTTTGAAGTGGATCGACTGGACAATTTTCAAGACCCAGGCAAACCGGAGGTGAAGGATGCCCAAAAAAACAATTGGATTCGTTCAATTGGTCTGGCGCTGCCCCAATTGCAATCAGATGAATCCTGGAATTCAGAAGAACTGTACAGCGTGTGGTTCACCCCAGCCTGACGATGTTCAATTTGAGAATTTGTCTCAGCAGGAACTCAGCAACGACCCCTCCCTGGAGAAGCTGGCAAGAAAAGGGGCAGATATTTATTGTCCTTATTGCCAGACACGTAATCCAGCAGATGCCGCCGTGTGTGTTCAGTGTGGCGGTGACCTCACAGGAGGAGAACAGCGCCAGAGCGGGAGGGTGGTGGGAGCTTTCAAACCCGGGCAAGGAGGCGAGAAAGCCTGCCCGACATGTGGAACACCCAACCCATCCAGCAACATGCGCTGCAGCTCCTGCGGCGCAAGCATGAGTCAGCCTGCTGTTCAATCCCCACCAGTTCAGGATGATTCACGTCCAACCTCGCTTAGCCCAACCTTAAAGAAACGCTCACCTCTTATGTGGATCGGGTTGATCGGTCTGTTGTGCATTATGACAGTGGCTTGTGTTGCCTTGATCTCTTTTTTGACGCGCACCAGCGAGGTGACGGGCACAGTTTCAGCATTACAGTGGAAATTAAGCATCAACATCGAACAATTGCAACCAGTCACCCGATCAGATTGGCGTGAATCCATTCCTGAAGGTGTACCCGTTGGTGCCTGTCATCAAAAAGTGAATCGGGTTCAGGATTACCCCGAAGGAAATTACCAGGAGGTATGCGGGACACCATACACGGTCGATACCGGGACGGGGGTGGGTGAGGTTGTCCAGGATTGTCGCTATGAGATCTACATGGATTATTGCCAGTATACGGTTCAGGAATGGACGGTTGTGGATACATATTCACAGACCGGGACAGATTCCAATCCGGTCTGGCCGGAACTATTCCTTTCTGCGGACCAGCGCCAGGGTGATAGGACAGAAGACTATGTGATCTTTTTCGATACAGATAAAGGAATTCTGGATTATTCAACCCATGACCTGGTGGTATTTCAAACTTTTCAACCAGGTACAGCCTGGTTACTGGATGTCAATACCTTTGGCAGCATCAGTGACTACCGCCCAAAATAAAATGGGTATAATTAATGGAGAGAATGATCATTCAATTTCTTTATAGGGTCTGAGCTTTTAAATAGAAAAGGAAATGACACATGAACAATAAAAGGCTCAAAATGATGTTCCTGGTGGTTGTGGCAGTTTTCATGTTCGCCTGCGGGATAACGCCTTCTCCGGCGGTGATCCCTGTTGAGCAACTTGGTACAGCCATAGTACAAACAGCCGCTGTACTTGCATCCCAGACTGCCCTGTATGCCCCTCCGACAGAACCAGGATGGAATAATACAACGACCCCCATTGTGTTGCCAACCTCAACTTCCACCGCAACCGATACAGCGACACCCTTCATCGTTACGGTTGCCACCCGAACACCCACAATAACGAATACCATAACATCCACGGGCACAAGAACACCCACCAAGACCCCCAACCAGCCTTGCAACATCGCAGCAGTGGTTCCAGCACAAAATGCCCAATTTGGACCTGGTGCTTTCTTTGATACAGTCTGGACAATAATCAATACCGGATCTGTTACCTGGGTCGTTGGGAATGTGGATTTTGTTTACCAGAATGGAACCAAAATGCACCTGAATGGTGATATTTTGGATTTGCCATCCACGACTGCACCAAACCAGACTCTGGCATTGGTCGTCCATATGAAAGCCCCCACTTCCTTGGGGACTTATTCTGAAACCTGGTCATTAAAAGAAGGAAATACGACCTATTGTACGATCAGCATGGTAATAGACGTTAAATAATTTTCACCATAAACATGATCTTACCGGATCAGAAATTATTTCAGGGTCTGGTATGCACTATAGGACCGGTCTTCGATCATCTGGAAGAATTGGAATGTGATAACATGTGTCTATCATTTTTCTAAAACGCAGCGTGTGTTAAAGCGATGGATCAAAAAAATCAAATAAGAAGTAACTGCACATCCATGTCGTTGTGATCCGCCATTCTTCCTTTGGTTCGGGGTCGATCCCCTGTAGATCAATTTGATGTTTGAATGTGAATTTGCATCACCCCTTAATTCCGGTGTTCATCAGGCAAGGACAAATTGCAGTGACCTCAACAATAAAAAGACTTTGTTGTTAAAAAAGAAGAAAAATGGAGTAAATAATGCACTATAGAAGATTGGGTCGGTCAGGTCTGAAAGTTAGTGAAATATCACTGGGAGCTTGGATAACATTCGGAGGTCAGGTAGGACAGGAGACAACGTATAATCTGGTACATGCTGCCTACGAAGCCGGTGTTAATTTTTTCGATAATGCGGATGTTTATGCGAATGGTAAGGCAGAAACCGAAGTGGGCAAAGCGATCAAGGATCTGCCGCGTGAAGCCCTTGTGCTCTCCAGCAAGGTGTTCTGGCCGACCATGCCAGGTGCCAATGGGCGTGGACTTTCGCGCAAACACATCACAGAATCAGTCCATGCCTCCCTGAAACGGCTCGGTACCGATTATCTTGACCTGTATTTTTGCCATCGCTATGACCCTGATACGCCTATGGATGAGATCGTACGCACAATGGATGATCTGATCCGTCAGGGCAAGATTCTTTATTGGGGCACATCCGAATGGCGTGCCTGGCAGATCTCGCTGGCTTTCGGTGCTGCCGGGAACCACCACCTGGCAACTCCAAGCATGGAGCAACCTCAATACAACATGTTCCATCGTCAGCGTTTGGAAACAGAGCTGGCGCCTATCTGTAAAGACTTGGGAATTGGGTTGACAACCTGGAGCCCTCTATATGGCGGCATCTTGAGCGGTAAATATAAAGATGGTGTCCCGGGTGGGACTCGCGCAGATATGGAAAAAATGGGTTGGTTTCGTGACCGGATCACCCCCGAGCGTCTTGCCACGGTGCGATCCCTGGAAGAAATTGCATCCGAATTGGGAATTTCGGTTGCCCAACTGGCGATAGCCTGGTTGCTCCGTCGCAAGGAAGTAAGTAGTGTCATCACCGGGGCGACCCGCCTCGAACAACTTCAGCAGAATTTGGCTGCAGCTGATGCTGTTGGCCAGTTAAGCGACGGTGTCCTTGAGTGCATTGAAAAGGTTTTGGGAAATTATCCGGACGAGGACGATTAATTTTTCTTTTTCAGGGACCTGTTATGGATCGAAAGTAATGATAGCCGTAACCTGAGATTAACATTCTCCATACTTTACAGGTCGATTCTTCCGAATTGTATTTCTCAATAATTACAGCAGGGATCAAACATGATGATCCCTGCTGCTTTAAAGGTTTTATTGAAGTTTGCGGAAATTGGGTTAGGAAGCTGGTGGAATGGGTTCATCAAACTTGGGTGCAGCTTCTTTGGATTTCTTGTCTCGCAGGGTCATGAAACCCACCACGACCGGGATGGCGATCATGAAAAGGGCTACACACATGAACACATATCCATACCATGCTGGCAGGGGACCTGAGCCGGTGATGGAACCGATATCATAATTACCGGTTGAAAGACCAAATGCTGTCATAACCCCAAACAGGCAGATGCATAGTCCCGGGCATCCGCACAATAAAATGGCAGCAGCAGTTCCGATCATGGCTCCAGTTTTAGACTTTTTTGTTTCCATCGCATTCTCCTTAATTTGAGATTAAATATTTAGACCAGTATACAAGTTCCAGTCTCCGAAAGCAAGTACTTTCTTATTGAATATATTTTTCGATCCTATCCTGGCAGGTTCCGCAAATGGTGCTGGTATGTTCCCGGGGTGTAGACCAGGCTAACTGGATCGCAGCTTTGCGCCGAGCTCATATTCCAGGCGCTTGATGATCTTGTTGCGCAATTGGGCAGCTTCCTTGTCCGTCAGGGTGCGGTCAGGAGCCTGGTAGGTCAGAGCATAAGCAAGTGACTTTTTACCCTCGCCTATTTGCTCGCTGCGAAATACATCGAACAAGCGGGCTTTGCTCAACAACGCTCCACCTGTCTGGCGGATGAGTGTCTCCACCTTGCTGGCAGGGATGGACTCATCCACGATAAGGGCAATGTCTTCAAGCATGGGCGGAAAATTGAACACTGGCTGAATGCCGAAACCCGGTTCAACTTTTTTCAAGGCTTCCAGGTAAAATTCAGCTGCCAGAACAGGGGCGATGCCAAATTCGTATCTGGCTTTCATTAGAGGGTGGACCTCTCCGAAAATACACAGGGTTTGTTGCTGATAGTTCAGCCGGGCGCATTTACCGGGATGGAATCTTGGGTCACTTTCAAGGCGTTCAAAACTTGTCTGCTTTAATCCCAATCCATTTAGTAGACCCTCAATAACGCCTTTCAGATCAAAGAAATCCAGCATCAGCCCGGCTTTTAGATCCCATGCAGGCAATTGGCGTAAACCGCTCATGGCGATGACCAGCATGTTCTCTTCCTTGGGCAGCTCGGCATTGGGAATGGGCAGGAAGACCGGTCCCAGTTCGAAGAAGGTCATCGAATCTTGTTGGCGCATGTTTCGTTCCAATGTATCAAGAACATTAGCCATCAAGCTGCGGCGCAGGACGGTCTTTTCTGGCGAAATGGGGTTGGCTAACTGCACGAAACCGTCCAGTGGACCCAGGCGTTCCTGGCGATCGGGTGAGGTCATGCGATAGGTGATGATCTCTTGAAGACCAAGCGCCACCAGAAGGTCGCGCAAGTGCTCCTCCCATTCCAGGCGCGGGTTGCCCACTTGTAAAGGCAGCTCATCAGCCAGACGGGTTTCTGGGATGCGGTCGTAACCGTACATGCGGGCAACTTCCTCCATCACATCCGCCAAGCCAACCACGCCTGTGCCGATATCCATCCGAAAATCCGGTGCTTTGGCGATAACTTTATCACCATTCAGGCTGCATTCAAATTCGAGCGGTTTCAATAAGGTTGCAATTTCAGGTGAGGATAATTCGATCCCAAGAGACCGGCGTACATCCTGCGAACCGACCTCCACGACCACCTCGGACGGGGGTAGCGGATATTCATCCACCAGATCAGGAGCCACTTGTCCGCCGCTCCAGGCAGCCATCCATTGCAGGCCGCGGCGTACGCCGGTTTCAGCCAGGGCTGGATGGATGCCGCGTGAGAACCGGTAGGAGGCTTCGGAATGCAGGTCGTGCGCATTGGACGTGCGGCGGATGTTGATGAAGTTCCAGGCCGCGCCTTCCAGTAGAACATTGCGGGTTTTGGCTGTGACCGCGGTTTCAGCCCCGCCCATGACACCGGCGATGGATAAAGCTCCCTGGTTGTCACACACCAGCACCTGGTTGGGCAGCAGGTTTCTCTCCACATCATCGAGCGTGGTCAGTTTTTCACCGGAGTTGGCAGTGCGGGTCAGGATCGTAATCGGCTTGCCCCTGGCACGTTCTACAAGCACATCATAGTCAAAGGCATGCAGGGGTTCTCCCATCTCGAACATGGTGTAGTTGGTAGCATCCACCACGCAATTGATCGGCCGGGTTCCGGACAGTCGCAGGCGGCGTTGTACAAAATAGGGGCTGGGACTGATGTTCACATCCCGAACCAACCCCAGCACAAAACGCGGATTCAGCTCCGGGTTGCGGATCTCGATCTTAACTTTGCCTTGCAGGCTTTCTCCACCGACCACCGGATCGATCACAGGATGTTTGAGGCTCTTGCCGGTCAGGGCAGCCAGTTCGCGCGCAATTCCAAAGACATTGACATTGCGGGCCATGTTGGGCAGAATGTCGATACTTAGAACGGCATCCCCCATGTATTCCGCCAGGGGCATTCCCACTGGCGCATCTGCATCCAGGATGATAACGCCTTCGTGTTCGTCCGAGATGCCCAATTCCTTTTCGGAGCAGACCATGGAATAGGATTCCACTCCTCGGATCGTGGCGCGTTTCAGGGTGGTCAGGACCTGTCCTTCAACATGACCGTCATACAGCGTGGTGCCTTCGCGCGCATATGCCACCTTGAGCGGTTTCAGCAGTGTGCCAAGCCCTTTGAACTCATACAGGTTGGGTGCGCCTGTCAGCACGATATGTTCCTGGATACCATCCAGTAGTTTGCATAGCACCAGGCGGTCAGCTGCCGGGTGGGGCATGACCTCGGTGATGGCAGCCACCACCAGCTTGTCGGGCTGCCACTCCAGGCCGTAAGTCTTGAATTCATGTTTTGAATTCGGGCTGCTGTCTGGCAGCTTCCAACCTACATAGCGGATCTCTTCAACTTCCAGCCCGGCCAGCGTCAGCTTGCTGGCGACTTCTTCCACGCTGATGTCGATATCAACGAAATCTTTTAACCAGGAAAGGGGTAATTTCATGAGGGCTCCTTTTTCTGACTAGAACTGTTCCAGGAACTTGACGTCATTTCCCCAGAAATAACGGATGTCTTCGATCTTGTGGCGCAGCATGGCCATGCGTTCGGGACCCATGCCAAAGGCAAAACCGGTGTAGACGGTGGGGTCGTAACCCCCATTTTGCAGCACAATGGGATGCACCATGCCGCAACCCAGGATCTCGAGCCAGCCGGCTTGTTTACAAACCTGGCAGCCCCCTCCCCCACAGACAAAACATTCCACATCCATTTCAGCGGAAGGTTCGGTGAAAGGAAAATGCTGGGCGCGGAAGCGGGTACGGGCATTCTGCCCGAACATGCGCCGGGCAAAGTCGCTTAGCGTGCCTTTCAGGTCGCTGAAGGTGATGTTCCTGCCGACTGCCAGTCCCTCCACCTGGTTGAACTGCACCTCGGACCGGGCAGTGATCTGCTCATAGCGGAAGCACATCCCAGGCAGGGCAATGCGGATGGGCGGCGGGAATTCGGGGTTGGTGGCAGCCGCAGCTCGCATGGCGCGGATCTGCCCGGGCGAAGTGTGGGTGCGCATCAGCACCGGATTGTCTGCCCGTTCACCGGCTTCCACGTAGAACGAATCCTGCATCTCGCGCGCCGGATGATCGGGGGGAAAGTTTAAGTTTTGGAAGTTATACTCGTCCGTTTCCACTTCATTGGAGGTAAAAACCTGGAATCCCATATCGGCCAGGATGCCAAGCATGCGTCGCAGTGTCTGGGTAGCCGGGTGCAGCCTCCCGCCCCGCAAAGGTCGACCTGGCAAGGTAACGTCCAGGTGTTCGCTTACCAGGGAGCGTTTGAGGTTGGCTTCCTGTACGAGCAGGTTTCGTTCAGAATATGCCGCTTCCAGCGCCAGCTTGACCTTGTTTGCCTTTTGCCCCACCAGTGGGCGTTCCTCTTTGCTGAGAGCGCCCAGACCACTGAAGACCTGCATCAGGGCTGAACTGCGGCCTGTGTAAGTTACTCGCCAGGCTTGAAGTGTATCGTCATCATGCACACTCTCCAACGCCTCTAAGGCTGTGCTTTGAATTTCATCCAATTTTACAAGCATGTTACCTCCGATATTAATAAAAAACTCCCGTCCATCATGGGACGAGAGCGGGGTCTCGTGGTACCACCCAAATTGGCCAATAGGCCCACTTTGTGCCGACCATCATCGGCTTCCCGGGTAACGTTGGGAAAACGGTCTGAACTACATGGAGGATTTTTTATCATCCGTTCACTCAGACGGCTCGGGAGGGAACTTCAGCCGGATTAGACCGGGCGGGGGTTTCAGCCAGACCCCACGTCTCTCTGGCGGTTTCTGCCAGCCTACTTTTCTCCGTCTTTGCCTTTTATTGATCAGGGCTCGCCTGTTGGTTCTTATTATCTTCAAAATTGGGGGGCTGTCAAGGGGGAGGTGCACCAGGAAGGAATATGAACGATCCCGGGATTCGTTTTGCCAGAGGTAATTGATCGCTACCAGGAACCATTTCGGTCTGGTGGTTGGAAACATTCACAACAAGTAAAATGCCACCCAAAGCGGAGGAAAGGGTCTTTTCATTATTATGAGGTGCTCATTTGCACTGCATTTAGGTGCAAGGGTCACTTCACTCACACCGTCCCCTCTTTCCTTTGCGGTTCAGGGACTTTGTTGATGTCCTTCGGGAACATGACAAATTTGGATCCATTTACGGATTCCTTTTCGAAGAAAAGCCGGGTTTTGGGCAGCCGAAATCAGAAATGTTGTTTTGTCTATCGAATTTATTAAATTCCTGCTCAATTGGGCATTTGAAATGGGTTGTATAATTTAATTGTTGTTCCCCTTGAATTGGAAGATAAGAAAAGGAGCATATCAGATGCAGGCTTACAATCAGGGTTTTGCACACATCTATAATTTGCGCTGGACTGGTTTTGCCAGGCAGGTGGCTCCTTTAATTCTTGATTTTTATACCAATATGACCCAGGGAGCTCAGAATAACTCTGTCCTGGATCTTTGCTGCGGAACAGGTCAATTGGCAGTTTATTTTTTGGAAAAGAATTTTCAGGTAACCGGGATCGACCTGTCTGAACACATGCTTCATTTTGCCAGGGAGAATGCAAGCCAGTACATCGAAACCGGTCAGGCAAGGTTTTTGGAGGGGGATGCGAGTGATTTTAAGCTGGATGAACGTTTTGGCCTTGTCATTTCGACCTATGATGCCCTCAATCACCTGCAAGGTGAAGATGCTTTAAAGAGATGTTTCAAATGCACCTATGATGTCTGTGATGGTTACTTCATCTTTGATCTGAACACACGGAGCGGTTTGCGCCGCTGGAATAGTATCCAGGTCGACGAAAGCAGTGATGATTCTTTGATCATCACCCACAGCATATATGATGGACAGGGCGACAAAGCCTGGACCAGGGTAACTGGATTTTCCCTCACACCAACCGGGTTGTATGAGCGTTTTGACGAAACAGCTTATAACACGGTGTTCGAAATGGATAAGGTGAGAAAGGCTTTGCTGGATATCGGCTGGAAAGATGTCCACTTTGCAAAAATTCAGGATCTGAAGACCCCCATACCAGAACCTGAAAAAGAAGGACGCATATTTATCGTCGCAGCCAAATAGCTTGAATTCTGACTGATTTGCCTGTTCATTCTTTGCCAGCTACGACCATTTTTGAAGGAAGGTCGAAGATACCTGAACGCTCTGACTTTGGCGTTTCCAGGATAGATTTTATACATGGGAGCGCCTGAAAGATGACCCACATGAAGATCGACCAGATCAACACTCCTCCGGGTTTTATCGACCTGGGTCGCGGCGATCCGGACCATGCCTTGCTGCCTCTCGAAGCGCTGCATTTGTCCGCCGGATCTTATTTTGCCAGCGGGGACAGGCGACCCCTGCAATATGGGACCGAACAGGGTGATGGCTATTTCAGGCGGGAGCTGGCAGGTTTTTTGTCCCGGTCTTATGGTCTGCGTGTCGACCCGGAATCGCTTTTCATAACAGCCGGGGTTTCCTCCGCACTTGACCTCATCTGCACGCTCTACACCCAAAATGGGGATGTGATTTTCGTGGAAGAGCCGACTTATTTCCTGGCGTTGCGTATTTTCCAGGATCATGGATTAAAGATCGTCCCGATCTCCATTGATCAGGATGGATTAATCCTGGAAGGGTTGGAAGAAAAAATTAACAGATACCAACCCAAACTGATCTACATCATTCCAACCTTTCAAAACCCGTCCGGACGGACGCTGGAACGCCAGAGGCGTGATTTGCTGATCGAATTGACCCGGAACAGGGATATCTTGATCCTGGCGGATGAAGTGTATCACTTGCTGGCTTACACCCAGTCGCCACCGTCGCCTTTTGCGGCTTATGTCGGGCAGGAGCAACATGTCCTTTCGCTCAACTCTTTTTCCAAGATCCTGGCGCCCGGTCTGCGCCTGGGCTGGTTGCAGGCGGGTCCCGCCATCATCCAACGACTGGCTGGTTGTGGTCTGCTGGATAGCGGTGGCGGAATGAACCCGATCACATCCGCGCTGGTTCGGGACCTGGTCGCATCCGGTGGTCTGGAAGAGAATATCCGTAAATTGTGCGTTGTTTATGCCAGCCGCCTGGATGCAATGGGCAGGGCTTTGTACAGGTATCTGCCATCAGCCGTTTGGAGTCGTCCGCAGGGTGGTTTTTTTTGGTGGATCCGTCTGCCAGGTATGGACACAGTAGAATTGCGCCGCGTGGCAGAAAATTTTCAGGTCGGTCTGCGTCAGGGGTCCCTGTTTTCCAGCCAGCAGGGTATGCAGGATTACTTGCGCTTATCCTTCAGTTACTATGATGTGATCCAGATCGAAAAAGGCTTGCAACGTCTCGGAGAGTGCCTTCAGAGTAATTAGTCCTGAGTAAATTTACAACATAGTTTGAAGTTGTCTGCCAGAGCTTGTTTCTTTTTTGGAGAGAGGTGATGCGAAATCGATGGATCCTGTATCTGGTAGTTGGTCTGATTTTTGGGATAATGGATTGGTATTTTCTGGACCTGCTGGCTTCCCTTAACAGGGTTCAATTCCTGAATGGGAACCCGCCTGAATATGTTCAGGTCGCTGTCATTCTGCTCCTGGTTGCCATGAATTATGGGATCTGGCTCATCCCGGTAATCCCCGCAGCCATTTTTGAAATGAAACGATCCAATATGGTTCACAAGGCAGCCCTGGCTGCTGTCCTCATCTGGAGCGCAGCGATCCTATCTTATTATATATACTACGCCTGCCTGTTCTTTTTCGTAGGTCTGCCAAACCTGGAGTTTATGTTATTCTCAAACCGCCAGCTGGTATCGTATTGGATCGATTTGTGGCCTCCATTCAAAAGAATGATCGTGGATCAGTTTGCTGAGTGGATCGGTATCGCAGCGATCGGTGGAGGCATTGTTGGGATGTTGAGCGCTTACATTTATGTTCGTTATTCCAAGGCTAAGAAGAAGACAGCTACGAACTGATTATTCCATGATCCGGGGACCCTTCATGTTTACGTTACCCATATTTTCAGACTTTTGTTGGGTTAAACCAGGGTTGTAGCCCATGGACTTCCAGTGTATAAACACCTTCGATCACTTTCTTTTGATTTTCTTATAATGAATTTATGGTTTTTTTTATAATTATGATAAATATTATCGTATAATATGACCAAAAAGAATTGGTGAATAAATGGTTAAGTTATTTATGAAAGTTCAAATATTCGTTTTTCGTATCACGCAAGGAAAAGCGATGTCATTTATGCGGGGTATGCAGATCTTGCTGCTTAATTCAGTAGGTCGAAGAACAGGGAAAAAGCGCACCACTCCCTTGATGTATCTCCGTGACGGTGATAACTATGTCATCATTGCCTCCAACAACGGACGCGATAAAAATCCGGCTTGGTTCTACAATATCATCGGCTCCCCTCAAGTTGAAATAGAAGTTCACGGTAAAAGGCTTAAAGTATCTCCTTTTGTGGTAAGCGGACCGGAAAAGGAAAGACTTTGGTCTCAACTGATTGCCAAAGCTCCATTCTATGAAGGGTACAGAAAGGGAATAAAACGTTCGATCCCGTTGGTCTTGTTACGCCCAATTTAAGATTTCAACTCTGGACCATTTGTGATCACTTGATATCCACTATGATGGCTGAATTCGTAAAGAATACACTTTGAGAGGAATTGAAAATGAAAGGTGTTCGTGTCTTGGTCGGTACCCGCAAAGGTGCATTTATTCTTAGTTCTGATGAAGATCGAAAAAAATGGGATATCCGCGGTCCACATTTTGCAGGCTGGGAGATCTACCACATCAATGCTTCCCCGGTCAATCCAGACCGGATGTATGCCTCTCAGTCCAGTGGTTGGTTCGGGCAATTGATCCAGCGTTCGAATGACGCTGGCAAGACCTGGGAGCCTGTGGGGAACGAGTTCACTTACATAGGCGAGGTCGGTACACACCAGCACTTTGACGGTAGCCAGCAACCCTGGGCATTCAAACGCGTCTGGCAAATTCAACCTTCATTGACAGATCCAGACACGGTTTATGCCGGAGTGGAAGATGCAGCTTTATTCTGCTCAAGTGATGCCGGTCTGACCTGGCAGGAATTACCCGGACTGCGCTCAGCCAAGGGACATCTCTGGCAGCCCGGTGCTGGTGGCATGTGTCTGCATACCATCCTGCTTGATCCAGGCAATCCCAGGCGGATTTTTGTTGCCATATCGGCTGCTGGCGCTTTCCGCACGGACGATGGCGGTCAGACCTGGCGCCCGATCAACCAGGGGCTGATCTCGCCGTTCGAATTGCCGGATGTAACTGCAGAGGTGGGTCATTGTGTTCACAACATTGCCATGCACCCAAATCGGCCGAATGTTCTTTTCATGCAAAAACACTGGGATGTGATGCGAAGTGACAACGCCGGCAATTCATGGCATGAGGTCAGTGGTAACCTGCCGAGTGACTTTGGATTCCCGATTGGGATCCATGCCCACGAACCGGATACCATCTATGTCGTTCCCATCAAGAGCGACTCGGAGCATTTTCCCCCGGATGGAAAGCTTCGGGTTTATCGCAGCCGCACAGGGGGCGATCAATGGGAAGCCCTGACCAAGGGACTGCCACAAAGTGATTGTTATGTTAATGTCCTGCGCAACGCGCTGGCGATCGACTCGCTGGATTCGTGCGGTGTTTATTTTGGGACCACAGGTGGCCAGGTATATGCCTCTGCCGATTCAGGTGACAGTTGGATGCCGATCGTTCGAGATCTTCCGCCTGTTCTTTCTGTGGAGGTTCAAACATTGTCATGATCCGAATTATCCTGCCCCACCATTTGCAGAATTTGGCCAAGGTTGACAGGGAAGTCTTGCTTGAATTGGATGGAGAGGGTACCCTGAAATCCGTATTGGACGCGCTGGAAACCAGCTATCCCATGTTGCGAGGCACGATCCGTGATCAGATCACCCAACAACGTCGCCCTTTTCTGCGTTTCTTTGCCTGTGGTCGGGATCTTTCGTTAGACCCAGCCGATTCCTTGCTGCCTTCCGAGGTTTTGAGTGGTTCAGCGCCTTTTCGGATCGTTGGTGCGATGGCTGGTGGGTAGGGAAAGGTCATTTAAGTAAGGTTGACCTTTGATAAGGCAAGTCGCGTGAAGGAATTTTTCATTGTGAATCCTTTCAGAGATGGGGGATTTTAATTTGATCTATTTTTTGGGGAAACATACACACCTGAAAGATTCCTTACCAGGAGGTGACTTTCAAATGCTTAGGATCTAGGTAATTTTCCACCATAGTGGGTGGTAAGGTAAAGATATGTTTGATTTTGATTTGGATATTGCGATTCATGTGATGGAAGAATGGAAGGATATATCTACAGGTCTTGAAAATAACCAGATATCCATATATAGTTTACGTTCATGTGTAGAGATCAATAGAGGGCAATCGAAGAAGCAATGCTAGAATCAGAGACAGGAATGAAGTCCGGAAGTAACAGGTTCATTACCCGCCCTGCCATAAAAAGTGGTGATCTTACCTTTGAAGATTACAAGGGTTGGTCCAAGGATCTGTGCAAAAAGGGTTGGTGCAAAGGGTGCCCCAATATTTTATGAAAGAATGTGTCAGGGTTATGAGAATATGAAAGTGATTATTCGAGGAATGAAATCACGAATGTCAATCTAGTTTGGAACAAATGGTTGAAGAACTGAAAAGGGAAGTTTTTACTGCCGGTATCCTGGTTTGTTCCTGCAAATGATTTTCACACGAAAAATCAAGCTGGATCATGCAAAGTGCAGGACGAATCTGTAATAAAGGAGTTTATGGAATGAAAATATCAATTGGACAGATCGCCCTCATCTCCATCGCCATCCTGGCAGGTAGCCTGTTGGTTTTTGCAGGGTCAAAGCTGAACTGGGGCATGGTCTGGGTTTTGGCTGGTATCTTTTTTATCACCATCGGGATCGCAGCCGGCTTGCTGAGCCTGGCCTGGGTCCTGCCGGGACCGCTGGGCATGTTCCTCCGTCTGCCTGTTGTTAATTTGCTCATTTTGATCTTGGTTTTGGTCACCATGCTGGCAACTGTGATTGTAGGGGTCTTCTTTCAGGGGTATTGATCTCGAAAACGAAATGTTTTTGTCCTGGGAAATCCAATTAAAGGTCCTTCCATCAATTCTCCTCCAGGGACGCCAACCAGGTAGAGCATATTGGTTTCAAATCGTCCCATGCCTCCGTTCAGCCATTTACTGAACGGTTTAGTCAGACGGATCTGATGGCTTCTTCGAAGGAAGTTCCCTTCTTTGCTTCTCCAGTCAGGCGCAGCAATAAACCTGCAACCAGGGTTTCACACGAATCCACTACCAGGGTCCGGTCACCCATGTCAATGATGCCTGCATTTGAGAGAGCCTCGCCTCCGGCTTGTGGATGCATGTGTAGAGCCGGGCGAAAGTTGTTTATATTTTAATGTTTGGCTTTGGTTGAAAGAGTGGAATTTAGCCTCTTGCCACTAAAAATGTTCAAATCCCTTGCCTTGGACCTGGTTTCGCCTTTAGCTGACTATGGAATTAAACGAAATTAATAAATTCGCATTCCAACTCTGCCTGCCTTCTTCCTTGCGATATAATCACCTAATCCTGAAAAGAAAGGTTCTTTAATGATGCATATCCTGGTAACAAATGATGATGGCGTAACCAGCCCCGGTCTGTTGGCGTTGGCGCAGGAATTGCGCAAATTGGGGCGGGTGACCGTTTGTGCTCCTGATCGCAACTGGTCGGCTTCCGGACATGTCAAGACACTTGAACGACCCTTGCGGGTCCATGAAGTGCACCTTGCGGATGGCAGTCCGGCTTTTTCAACCGATGGAGCCCCATCAGATTGTGTCGCCTTGCCATTGATGGGTCTTGTCAAAGAAAAGATCGACCTGGTTGTATCAGGCATAAATCCAAATTGCAACGTCGGGCATGATGTCACCTATTCGGGCACGGTCATGGCTGCCATGGAAGGGGTCATAATGGGCAACGTGCCGGGGTTCGCAGTCTCCCTGGATATGCCGGATCCCAGACCTGACTATCCAGATTTCAGCACGGCTGCTCATGCCGCCCGTGAGGTCATTGCAAAAGCCATGCACAACGGTATGCCGGATGGTGTGCTTATGAACATCAATGTGCCTTACCTGCCTTACGGAAAGCTCAAAGGCTTTATGCTGACCCGCCAGGGATTACGCATCTATCGCGATGTGCTTGAAAAACGTCTCGATCCGCGCGGTCGCCCTTATTATTGGATAGGCGGCGAAGCCCCCACTGGTGGCCTGGAAAATGGCACGGATTTTGGTGCCCTCAAGGCAGGCTTTGTCTCGATCACACCCTTGCAATTGTATCTGACCGACCACGAATCACTGGTTTCAATGCAGACCTGGGATTGGACATCAACAGCGGAAGAATGACCACCAGCCAGTCATACGATAGCCTTCGCAGACTGACTTGGTTATAAAATAGTAGGTTTCGAAGGTTTTAGGGGAAAATGGAATACCGGTGCGATCCGGCCTTCCATCATTCGGCAGATTGATCTGTTTGAATTTCCTTCATCCTGATATATACTGGAATTGGTCATTAGGAGGCTGAGATGGGTACAAAGGTCAGCAATGGAAGAAAGAAGGATCTACCCGCTGTAAAAATATCCAAGGGATCGGATGACGCTACGAACCTTTGGAAGATTAGGGGAATTGAAGATGTATATTTTCAAAGGGAATCCATGGTCAATTTCTGGACCGTCATGGGTGGTATTGCTGCCGGAGCTCTCCTGACCCAGCTTGCTCCCCTGGAGCAGGAGGTGCTCGCTTCCCGCTGGTATCTGATCTTGTTTTTCATAAGTTCCTTTTTAACCATTGTTAATTCATGGATGCAATCATCCTGGGGTAGCCTGGTATTGCGCTGGCCATTGAATGTCCCCGGGACGCTGATCTATTTTGCAGGTCTATTCTGTTTGAGTATCCAAAGTCTGCTTGTCACCAGGCCTGCCGGCTGGATGGCAGCCTCCAGCGCAATCGTTTTCCTGTCCATGCTCATGCAATATTTTTTTTCAAGATCCGGTGCCTGGATTGTTTTTTCTACCGTGAAGATCGAGAAAATTCGCAAGAACCAGAAAATGTATCTCATTTTTCTTTTCATTGTCCTGCTCGGTGCCTTCCAACTTTATTTGTTTCCATCACGCCTGGCAGAGATGATCTGGGGAGGGATCACCCTGCTGATCTCAATCCTGGCGCTGGTCATTCAACACAAAGACATGCAGCAGGAAAAAATTGATCTAGGTATTCCTTAGGACCCGGGAATGGCCAAAGAGATTGAATGAACCGTTTTTCTTCCCCACCCGACACGCAGTCATTTAATGAAACGGTCTGGGGCATCGTGCGCCAGATCCCGCCCGGCAGAGTGACCAGTTATGGTCAGATCGCGGCCATGATCCCGCTGCCTGAGAATATGGACCCAAAAAGTTATGATGCATTTGCAGCCCGATGGGTGGGAGGAGCTATGGCTGCCTGTCCGAATGATGTTCCCTGGCAGCGTGTCATCAATTCACAGGGCAAGCTAAGCTTGCGGGCTGGAGCTGAGCAGCAGCGCATGTTATTGCTGGATGAAGGCGTCATCTTCAACGACCGTGGTCGTGTAGATTTTAAAAAGTTTGGCTGGCAGGGACCGGAGGATGATTGGCTCCGGATGAACGGATTATTCCCACCGCCTGGGTTCGGGAATTGATCCCAGCGAAACTATTCCGATCAGCCATTGTTAAATCTATTATCCTGCAAAGCCATGAGGCGGACCCCAATTCATAATTGGAAAGTGTCAGCTTGGTAAGACCATTGTGGAAAATGGGTCAGTTAATTAAATATTTATGGTAAACTAAGGTAAATAATCCAGTTTCTTCGCCTAGGGAACAGGTAAAATCCAAATTGAACAGTTGAGGTGTCGTGTGCGATATTTGATTCAGTCAGACCATTTTTCATCCCCTTAAACACCCAACAAAACGATTAAATTTGTTTATCCCCTGATCATTGGAGAATAGAAAAATTTTTCTTGAATTCATTGATTCAGGTAGATTAGCTTAATGTTAAATAGATATCTGGATTGCGCAATGATCTTTGATAGGAGAGATGTTATGGGAGAAACCAAAGAAGAAAACAAAAAGTTGAACCGTAGTGATTTTATGAAAGCCACTATCGCTGGGATCGGTGGACTGATCGGCGTAGCTTATGGTCTTCCGGCTATCGCTTATGTGGTTGGTCCAGCTATAAAACAAGAAGATAGTGATTGGATCCAGTTGGGGTCTGTCAACAAAATTGAGATGAATACTCCCACCTTATTTAAAACGACCGTGGAAACGCAGACCGGCTGGATCAAGACCGAATCGGAGGTATCCGCTTTTGTCTTAACCACCAACGGACAGGACTATATCGTCATGTCGAACGTTTGTACCCACCTTGGCTGCAGGGTACGTTGGATACCGGAGCAGGATGGATTTTTCTGTCCGTGTCATAATGCTTCTTTTTCCAGAGATGGGCAGGTCACGGGCGGGCCTCCCCCCCGGCCTTTGGATCGATTGGAAAGCAAGGTTGAAAATGGGATCTTGTATGTAAAGCGAGGTGCTTGACATGATGGCGAAATTTGGAAATTGGATGGATGACAGATTTGGTTGGCGCGGCGTTTGGGAAGCCATTTTCTTGCGCAAGATTCCCCATGTGAATTGGCTGTATACTCTTGGGAGTGCCTCCCTTTTTGTGGCTGTAAATCAAGCCGTCACAGGTATTTTGCTCACCTTGTACTACGTCCCTACCCCCGATCATGCTTACGATAGTGTGGTCTATATAACCACCCAGTTGCCAATGGGTTGGTTCATTCGAGGCTTGCATCACTGGGGAGCCAGTGCCATGGTGATCCTGGTAGTAGCCCATTTGCTCAGGGTATATTTCTATGGCGCTTATAAGTTCCCGCGGGAAGTCACCTGGATAACAGGTGTGATCCTGCTTCTCATAGTGATCGGTTTCGGTTTTACCGGCTACTTGCTGCCCTGGGATCAAAGAGCGTATTGGGCTACAACGGTTGGAACCCGCATTATCGGCGTTGCTCCTGTGGTGGGTGATTGGATGTTGCGGGTTGCCCGCGGTGGTAGTGATCTCTCAGCAGTCACCCTGGCACGTTTTTTTGGAACCCATGTTTGGGTTCTTCCAACAGCGCTGTTGCTCTTGGTGGGTGTGCATCTGTTCCTTGTTATTCGCAATGGGATCTCCGCTGTACCCGGGAAGGATGAGTGAACCATGAAAAAACAAGAACAGCAAGAATACATGGAAAAATATAAGAAAGCCAAAGAGAAGGGCGTTCCCTTCTTCCCCGACATTATCTTTAAAGATGTGATTGTCTCATTACTTGTCCTTTTAGCCCTGATAATGCTGGCTTATTTTATCGGGGCACCTGTAGAGGCTCGCGCCAACCCGAATGATGCCAGCTATACCCCGCGTCCGGAATGGTATTTTTTGTTCCTTTTCCAGTTGTTAAAATATTTCCCTGGCAAACTGGAAGTGGTTGGAGCGATGATCTTGCCGGGTGTTTTCATTGTTCTGCTAATTCTTCTCCCATTTTTGGACAAGAACCCAAAACGTCATTTTCTAAGAAGACCTTTTGCAAGTATCGCCGCGGTTGTTGTGATGTTGGGTATCGGCGGACTGACTTTCTTATCCGTCAATGAAGCGCCCCCTCCCCAGGTTGCTGCGGTCGTCGACAAGGCAGCTGACCTCTACACCAGGAACTGTGCCAATTGCCACGGTCCCAGTATCGATATCCCTGCCGGAACGGATCTGCACCAGATCATCGCTGCCGGAAATCATCAGGGTATGCCTGCCTGGGGTGGTGACCTGAGCACGGATGAGATCGATATGCTGGTTGGATTTCTATTATCTCCCAACGGCAGCACCCTGTTCACTCGCGAATGCGCCGGGTGTCATCCAAATACGATCCAGGCTACTGGAAATCCGGTTGAGTTGCAGCGTGTAATTGATGAAGGGAAAGCATACCCTGCTCATCAATCCCAGGATGTTCCAAATTGGAAGGTAACCCTCTCCTCTGATGAACAGAATGCCCTGTTGAACTTTTTAGCTGCACCAGATGGACAGAGATTGTTTGTCATTAATTGCTCGGGATGTCATGGCGAAGGTATCTCATTCAATGGAACCGAGGTTGAACTTCGAAAATTAATTGTTGAAGGTGGCCATGATGTGACCATGCCTGGTTGGAAAGGCACCTTGTCTGAAAATGATTTGAATACCCTGGCCGAGTATGTGACCGATCCAACCAAATATCCTGCAGGAAATAAACTGTTTGGACAATTCTGTGCCGCTTGTCATGGCGATAAAGTGCCATCCTCCCCCGATAAATCCAGCGCCCTGACCATGATCAAATCGGGTGGAGCTCATATCACCATGCCTGTCTGGGGGGATATTTTGACAGATGATCAGATCACAGCGCTTGTGAATTACACCCTGGAATCTGGTAAGGGAACTGGAGTTGCATCCGGAGCAAGGTTGTTTTCAGATAATTGTAAAGGCTGCCATGGTAAATATGGTGAAGGTGGACCCAACCCCTCCCGTCCTGGGGACATTATCGCTCCCATCAGTTCATCAGAGTACCTCAAAACCCGCGATGATACCACCATCCGGAACATCATCACTCAAGGACAACCGGATTTTGGCATGTCTCCTTTCGGTGAATCTCGGGGCGGCTTATTAAGCGATGACCAGATCGATGCATTGGTTGCTTTCATCCGCAACTGGGAGACCAACCCACCGGTTTCCACCGCATCATCTGCGCCTCAAACCCCGGTTGTTCCAAACAATCTGACTTCCGCCCAGATCTATGCTGGCATCTGTGCCCAATGTCATGGTGCTAATTTTGAGGGCACCCCCAGTGGTCCTGCCCTGGATGCCACTGAACTGCAAAATAAATATGATTTCCAAACCCTGTTCGATATTCTTAATGGCGGGGTTCTTAAGGTCGCCATGCCGGGAGTCGGCCACATGTTCACCGAAGACCAGGTCAAGCAATTGGTCAACCTGATAGCAAATATGACAGCTACCACCAGCTCAACGGGCACCAATTCACCGCGTGGTGGGGATGTCAGCTTCTCCGAGCACGTATTGCCAATATTCCAGTCCCGTTGCACGATGTGTCACAGTTCCAATTCGGGTTTTGGTGGATTCGATTCGAGTTCCTACCAGTCAATTATGGCAGATGGGAAGAATGGCCCTTACATTGTTCCAGGAAATGCAGCGAAGAGCTCGCTCATTGAATTGCTTCAAGCTACTTCCGGATTCATGCCTCCAACTGGAAAGCTAGCCGATGCTGAGATCCAGACGATAATTGACTGGATTAACGCTGGTGCCAACGATAATTGATCCTTGAATTAATATAAAACAACCGCTGCCTTAAGCAGCGGTTGTTTTATATTAATTCATTGTTTTGAAAGGGTGGTGCTGCTCAATCCAGATCCCGATTTGCCTGTGCCATAAGAATTACTGAAGAATAACTACAGGATATTGGCTGACATGATGAAGATCATCAGCGATGAAAAACAACATACCGATACACCGAACCAGGTTAAGAGCAGACCGATCATTCGCAAACGATTTGTCCGCCTGGGTAGGTCTTCGATGGTTGATATGGATGGATCTGCTGGATCATACCGCACAGCCACATAAGAGTTTACCTGGTATTTCCCAAGGATTTCCTGGGCTGCAGACTGGTTATAATTCTCGGATTCTCCGGGGAAGATATTATTGCTGGTGAATTCCTTTCCGTTGACTGTATAAACAAATTCCATTACAGGAATATATGTTGTCTCCGGGTGGGGATCCTTGTTTCCTTTCTCGTCTGGTGGATTTTCATCCAGTCGGGCTGATAGGATCTTTCCGCCGGTTGTCTCCCAGTTGTGGGTCTCCACGTCTTTCTTCAAATTTCGTCGGGATTCAATTGCCAGCAATACCAGGCCGGTCAAAAAGATGCCTACACCCAGGCTGATAGGGAGAATAAGGAAATAGATCAGGAAAGTTCTTTCAATCATCAGATATCCTCCAAAAAAAATAAGATCAATCCTTTACGATTTCAAACACCAGGGTCCATATTTCGGTGTGATGCCTATTGTAAACCATAGGTCGAATTCAGGGGAGTGAGCAATTGTGGAACTGATCTGATTGACTCAAGATCCAAACGAGGATCGGATTCACTTTGAAAAGGATACCTTCTTTCTGGGGACCGTTTGAAATGTTGATTAGAAAGATGGAAAAATGCAATAATTTCTGGCGGATCTTTGTCTGATATCAGTTTACGTTTCATTTCTATTTGTGATCGAACTGGATGACTATTTTCGATTACCAGTTTCTTGACTTCAACCGTCCTCGGTGGTATCCTTCTGCGAATTATGGCAACAAAGAATATTTCCAAGAACACCAACGCTAATTCAACCCGCACCCACCAGGTGACGGGACGTTGGGTTATGCAAGAGCCAGGTCTGGCTTAAAGAGTCTGATATCTGGAAGCAAAAGAACAATCAACGCCCCGAATTGATCGGGGCGTTTTTATAACCACCTGTCATGGATCGACTTACAAGGAGATGAGATGAAGAATATATCGAACGCCACGCCTGTTTATGCAGTACCGGAAGCCAACCTGGTGCCTGTCAGCAGCCATTTGAGCGGCATGCTTGATATTCCGCCTTCGCGCATGTTCCTTATCAATAAATCTCTAAAGGTCTATCTGGAACATAATCCGGGAGGTACCATATTTGATGCCTCCCAGGGAGATGGGGGGGCCTCCCTCCCTGGTGTTCCCAGGGGATTGCTGGAGCGAGCTGCCGAGCTTCAGATCAATCATGGCACAGCTTACGATATGCCCTTCGGAACCAATGATTACCGCACCTCGGTGATCGAAAATTACTGGGAGCTGGATCCAGCTTTCGGGTGGGGGCCAGCCAATGTGCTGGGTACCTGCGGTGGTAGGGATGCCCTGGTCAAAGCCTACCAGGCCATGCTGGCTCTCGGTTACGGTCGCCAGGGTGACCTGATCGCTGTCTCGCGAGTCCCCTGGATCTCTTATAACTGGGGTCCTTATGGAGTTGGAGCCAATGTGCTCTGGTCCCCGGGTGACCCGTCCCAGGGCTGGGCTTACTCCGAGGACGGCATCCGGGAGAGCGTTAAATTCGCGGTTGCCACCGGACGCAAGATCGCCGGTCTGGTCATCACCAACCCGGACAACCCCACCGGTCTGACCACATCTGTTGAGCGCCAGGTTGCCCTGGCAAAAGCAGCTTTGCAGACCGGGGTCGCTTTTGTTCTATTCGATTGGATGTATCATTGCGTTACAGATGACCAGCCCATGGACTTGAATTCCTTCTTGAAGAACTTCAGCCCGGAAGAACGTAAACGCCTGATGTTCCTTGATGGATTGACCAAATCCCTGGGGGCATCCAATATCCGAAATTGCCATCTGCTGGCAGATGAGAAGGTCATCGCGTTCATCGTGGCGCGTGCTTCGCATACGGTCATGCCCACCTATTATTCTCTCGCAGTCGCCATGGCAGCCTATGAAATGGGGTACGCAGAGGCTGCCCGCAGCATTGTTGAACCCACCAATCAAAGCCGGGTCGTTCTCAAGCGGCTGCTGGCTGAAAGCGGCTTGCAGCATATCATCGGCAAAGGTTATTATGCCTTTATGAATGTGGGTGATTTTATTAAAGCCAAAGGTTGGGCGGATAGCGAACCATTGGGGCAATACCTGGCGGAGAATTTCGGAGTAGCCGTTGTGCCAGGTTCATTCTTCTCGCCATTTGGGGATGATTGGATCCGCTTCTCGTACGCCACTCCCCCCCAGCGGACCAGGGGCGCTTTTGAACGCTTGATGCAGGGCTTGGGATCTTTGAAAGGATGAGGATGACTTTTAACCTGAAATTATTCACGGATAAATATCTGCTGGCGCGCGAAACCGCACAACATGATCACCCAGCTGGGGGCTTGAATGGCTTTGAGTTGGAATGGAACCTGTTGGATGAACAATTCCGGCCGTTGCGCACGGTCGGCTCGGGTCCCGCCCAGCAGTCTTTTGTGGATTATCTCCGGGCGGATTGTCTGCCAGGCTGGCTGAAAGGCTTCTCGCAACTGGAAGTTTTCCACTGGATGGTAGAGTGGGCTACCCGTCCATATTACAGCCCGCGTGGCAGCGTTTATGAAGGTCGCTTGATGGAAGCAGTGCTGGCCAATGCCCTCAAGCGTGCCGGAACCCAGTTTGGCGAACGCCTGTATTACTGGCATGGTAACCTGTTGTTTCTGACGGACATAAGCCATGCCTCAATCCCTGGTAACTGGCCGATTGCAAAGCGCCGATATCTTGAGCGCTGTGTGGACCTGTACAATGGCTCGTTAGCCACAGCCGGGATCCATGTCAACCTGTCCCTGCCGGACCAGCTATTTACCTGGGATTATATGCACCTTTCTCCTTCCGAGCGCAGTACTCGCCATCTGGACCAGTTCAAATCTGAATTCTATATTACAGCCACGCGCCTGATGCGTGCCTTTGCTTCTCTGTTCATTGCTACCTCAGCTTCCACACCTTTACAGGCTCAGGTGCGCGGTGGACGTGCCGTGGTGGTGCTGACCGAAAACGATTCGATCCGCAACCTGACTTTTCCAAACCCGGCTGCCATTGATCAACCAGACTTGTACCGCTCTTACAAGGATTACAAAGCGATCTCTTATGACCTGGTGCAGCGCGGCATCCGTTTTGGCAATAACAACTGGACGCCGGTCCGGGCGCGCTCATTTGCCGAACCGGTCGAGCGCCTGATCTCCACCACCAGTGACCAGCTTTCCGAGCTTTACGCTCGGGGTCTGTATTCCATCGGCGAGGACCAGCCGCCAGACGAGATGGCACGCCAGATCGAGCTGCAAAACCTGCTGGCACGCATCAACCTTCCAATGGGGCGTGTTGAGGTTCGTACCGATGACGGCGGGCATTCCCTCGATGTGGATATCGCCAATATGACTTTCAAACACCTTCTGCTGATCCGCCTGTATGCCGATCCTGGTTTTGCACGTGGTTTTCGTTATGATCGCGAAGATATAGAGCGTGCCCGCCGCAACGAGCAGGCTGCTGCCCGGGATGGCTTGCGTTCCGGTATTGAGGATCCGTTGACCGGCAAACCTCAAGCCATGCGCGCCTTCCTGAAATGGACACTGGATGAGTTGCGCCCGCTGGCAGAAGCGCTCGGAATGTGGGACGATCTGAGTCCGCTGCAGGAGATGGCAGCCGGTGCTCATAACACGGCTGAAAAGATGCGTGCCCAACTGCGCATGCTCCTGGGAGGAAGTGACGAGGTCAGCCCAGGTATGTTGTGCCAGTTGGGCGAAGAGCGCGAGACCATGGTGCGCCAGGATGTGCAAAAGATTTCTTCCATCACTGGCAGCCTAGGCTCGGAAGCCGGCAAATTAATGGAATTTTTCCAGCATGCCCGTGAGGATGCCCGTCAGTCTCAAGACTTGCCGGTTCGCTTCCGTCCTTCCTCCAGTGCAATGCTCAATGTTGCCTACCCGGATAAGACAGCCGAGATCGTGGACCTCTCCAGGGTCCTGATCCGCATCCCCTCTGTGACAGCCTGTCCGCACGAACGCCTGGAAGATGTCCATCGCGCTGCCACCTTTATTTATGATTATCTCAAGAGCAATGGGCTGTATGTGCGCTATTTTGATGGCAAGTATCCGGCAGTGTACGCCACCTTCCCGGGCACAACCGCTTCACCAGAGATCCTGCTTTCCGGTCACTTTGACGTGGTCGAACCGGAACCGGATGACAGCCAGTTCAATCCCCGCCTGGAGGGGGATTACCTGTGGGGTCGCGGTGCGACAGACATGAAGACTGTTGTTGCCACTTACCTGGTCTGGATGAAGGATGCCATGCAATTGGGAACTGGCGGACCTGTCAGTCATTACCCCTCCGTTTCCTTGCTGCTGGTGGGCAACGAAGAGAATGGCGAAATCGAACCTTATGGCACGCCTCATGTTCTCAAGGAATTGAACCTGGAACCTGGCTTGTTGATCGCTGGGGAACGCACCGGTGAGAAAGGGGATGAGCTCTTTGGTGAGGTATGTACAGAGAATCGCGGCGTGTTGCGATTTGAAGTGATCGGGTATGGTCATAAAGGTCACTCGGGTACCGGGGGGGTTGGTGGGGACCTGTCAGATCGGTTGATCGCGGCCCGCTCCGACCTGGCTGAAGTATTTGCACAGCATCTAACTCTGCGATCCAGTGACGGTTGGCAATCCCAAGCTCGCTTTCCTTTCATTCAACTTGGAACACCAGGTATTTACAACATCACCGCTGCCGAAGGACACCTGGGGGTCGAGATCCGCCCCATCCCCCAGGATGACCTTTCAGCTCTCAAAGCTGCCATCGATACCTGCTGCGAAAAGAACGACTTGCTCGTCAATTTCAGCGTCATGGAGAATGGTGTGTCCTGCTCTCCGGAAAACCCAGAATTGTTGAAATTGCTGGAGGCGGTACGCCAGGTTTCCGGTCAGGAACCTCGCATCGGTAGAAAACTGGCCGGCACCTCGGCCCGCTTTGCGCCAGGCGGGCAGGCTGTTGTCTGGGGTCAGAGCGGTATCGGTCCGCATGCCAGGGACGAGCGCCACTTCGTTCCCAGCATCACCCCTTATTACAATGTGCTGGTCGAGCTGGCAAAGAGGACGGGAGGCTGATTTTAAGGCACACCCATATTTCAAAGCCGAAGATCCAGACTTCGTGTTACGAGACCGGCAATGTTTTATAGGTCGTAGCGATCTCACCTGGGATCTGGAGATTAATTTCCCCTTCTAAAGGGATTAACCCTCGAAAAGTGTTTTTCTTTAATTGGAAAACGCTTTTCTTATTAAAAAGGCGTACTTTCATTAAATTGATCTCAAATTGATATAATAATTAAAAATCAATTTTTCGAAAAATAATTCGTCCAGGTGAAAAAATGAAAATTGCACCTTTCCTGACAGAACATTTCTTTGCACAATATGAATTCAACACCCCCTGGCAGCTTTGCAACTCGGACTGTGAAACGATCCGGGTGGATGAATTGTTGAAGCTGGCAGATGTCCCCATGCAGGAATTCGGTCATTTGTCCCTGGGGTACACCGAATCGCTCGGAAACCCGACATTGCGGGAAATGATCGCGCTCACTTATCCTCAAGTAGCTAAAGAGTCGGTCATCATGCTGGCAACCCCGGTTGAGGGCATCTACCTGTTGGGGCGCGCCGCGTTGAACCCGGGTGATGAGGTTATCGTCATGACCCCTGCCTATGATGCCTTGATCAACATCTTTGAGCATGTGGTTGGCGCATCAAATGTAAAAAAATGGGGGATCGTTCCGACAGAGACCCAATGGCGCATCGATCTTGACCGGTTGCAGCAGTTGATCACACCCCGCACGAAAATGCTGGTCGTCAATTTCCCGCATAATCCGACCGGCTTTATGCCATCTCGCCTCCAATTGGAGGAAATTGGCAGAATTGTCGACAAGAACAACCTGATCCTGTTTTGTGATGAGATGTATTTTGGTTTGGTGCATTCGGGAACGACACCCATTCCTTCAGTGGCTGAGATCACCAGTCGGGCGGTAGTGCTCTCAGGTTTATCCAAGACTTATGGGCTGCCGGGATTGCGCACGGGCTGGTTGGTGATTCAGGATGAAGATTTGCGTGAAAACATCATCAACTGGAAGTTCTATACCAGTATCTGTCCACCTGCGCCATCCGAGTTCCTCGCATTGGCTGCCTGGAAAGTGCGGGACCAGCTGCGTCAAAAAAGTATCTCCATTATCGAACGAAATCTCCAGCTGGCAGATGCTTTCTTCAAGAACTGGCCCGACTTGTTCACCTGGCGCAGACCCATGGCCGGATCTGTTGCCCTTGTTGAGGTGCACGTCCCTTCAGTGTCAGCCTTTGCTGAAGAATTGGCTGAAAGAGCCGGTGTGTTGATCCTGCCAGCCCTCAGCCTCGGTTCAGATGACCACCACATGCGCATGGGATTTGGGCGCTCAGCTTTTGGGGAAGCTTTGGCTAAATTTGAAAACTTCTTGAGATCGTAATGAGACTGAAAAAAACAAATATTCATGTTTTGATGATGTTAAAATATAATGGTATATTTTATATTCGATCGGGAAATCCGATCCTTGTAATCCTTGGATGGGTCCCAAA
>Ga0172368_10001668_pt1 | contig 29791 bp, 22 predicted proteins | sample Lak11m_FD_114540 | JGI IMG/M metagenome (GOLD analysis project Ga0172368, IMG submission 114540) | Freshwater microbial communities from Kabuno Bay, South-Kivu, Congo - kab_022012_11m | ecosystem: Environmental > Aquatic > Freshwater > Lake | place: Democratic Republic of the Congo: South-Kivu...
CCTTTCTTTATTATTGTTATGGAAACTTATCCTTTAGAATCTAAAACTCAAATTCATTTTTTAAGCTCCTTCAAAATGTCAAAGAACTATCTGCTACCGCAACGCGGTTTCGTTCAACTAATGCTTAGAGACAACTCTCCTACATATTATTTGCCACATCCAGACGATTTAAGTGTACCTCCAAATCATGAAATTATTTTTATACTTGCTTTTATTGATCAAAATATTTCGAAATTTCGCCCATATTACTTATCAATAAAAGATTCAGAACGCGAGAATCGCATTAGTGATTTTTTAGTAAGCCATTTTCAACTGTGTCTTAAAGAAGAGCAACTAGAAGGATTCCTCCCGTTTGATTTCAGAAAGAATCCCACTCAACCATTTTCCGGAAAAGAAACAGATATTGGAGTTTTTGTACTAACAAGAAATTATAAACCGGTTACAATCATCGAATTCGAAGCCAAAAGATTTTCTGAAACATCTAAATACAAAGAATATGTTTCTGGAGAAAGAGGTGGAATTGAACGTTTTAAAAAAGGTGAACATGCCTCTCACCTACCGATTTGCGGGATGCTTGGTTATGTACAAAGCAGAACATCAGATTTATGGGTTGAAAAAGTAAACGCATGGATAGAAGAATTGGCTAAATTAAAATCACCATTTATAGATTGGAGTAATCCAGAAGAACAATTAAGCCCGAGTGATTCTTTTATAGATGTTGTAAAATTAAAATCTGTCAATTGTAGAAATCAACCGCAAAGATACAAGTCCATTACACTTTATCATTATTTTATAAATCTTTGTTAGGACCCTTTTTTTATTAACTCACGTTACGCAATTGTAGGGCGATTCTCAGAATCGCCCACGCGTTTTGTTTCCAAAATATCTATTTTCGAGCGAAACGGTTCGCCACCGGCGAATTCGCTCTACAATTATGCGTAAGGTGAGTTATTAAATTCATTGAACTCAACTTGCTACAAAAACATTTCAATAATGAATACGAAATTCATGTATTCACCACTCAAATTATCTAATTGCCATCAATCATTTTTAATCTTCTATATTCCAATTCTCTTCTCTATTTTAGCAGAAGCATTTTGAAAGTTTTACTACAAAAGCCGGAGAAACTTTTGCTGTATTAAGTTGTTACTAATTTTCAGCCAGGGGAATCCTTCCGGTTTATACTTCAACTGCACAAAAAAAATAATTATTAGAGGATAGATTTCATGATCAAAAGACTTTCTCTAAATATGGTTCGCATCCTATTTCTTGTTCTGCTTTTCCACGCGATTTCTCTTGCGCAAAAGAACGACAGCATCATCGTTTTAACCTTAAAGGATGCGGTCAAAATGTCGCTTGAAAGAAATTGGGATATTCAAATATCGCAGAAAGATATTCTCAAAGCGGAAGAACAAATCAACGAAGCGTATGCAAGCGCTTACCCGCGGATTGATCTTACCGGCACTTACGCAAGAAATATTAAACTTCCGGTGATGTTCATCTCGCCCAACACTGCCTTCAATCCGTCGGATCAAACATTAACATTTGAGCTTGGTTCCAAAAATAGTTTTGACGGCACCATCTCTTTGTCTCAAGTAATTTACAGTCAGAAAGTGAACACGGCAATTAAAATTGCCAATGAATACGCCGAGCTTTCAAAAGCCGGACATAAAGCAACCAAACAAGAAGTAACGCTGAACGTAAAAAAAACTTTTTATACCGTTCTTTTAATGGAGCAAATGGTAAAAGTGAGCAGACAAGGGTATGAGGTTGCAAAAGCAAATTTCGAAAATGTTTCCGCTTTATATAAACAGGGTGTCGCGTCGGAATATGATAATTTGCGGGCGGAAGTGCAGATGGTAAATACACAACCTCTCTTAATTCAATCTGAAAATAATCTCGAATTAACAAAGAACGCGTTAAAGAATCTTTTAGGAATTGATTTAAAGAAAAAAATTGAAGTAAAAGGAGAATTCGTTTTTGAAGCTGTTCCACAGGATATTTTAGAAGCATCAGACGTCAGCGCAGTTTCTAAAAGTCCGTTGGTACGGCAGCTCTCCATTCAAGAATCGCTGCTGGAAAAAAATATTTCAATTGAGAAATCGGACTACTATCCAACGCTTGCGTTGTTCGGGCAGTACCAATGGCAGACGCAAGACAACACGTACAAGTTTAAAAATTACAACTGGGCTAACAGCATCATGCTTGGTTTGCAGTTAAGTTATCCGCTGTTTGATGGCTTCAGGCGCGGCGCAAGAGTTGAGCAAGCGGTAATCGATAAAGATAAAGTAGGTCTTGCGAAACGAAAATTGGAAGAGGGACTCACCATCCAGATTCAACAAACAAAAATGAAAATGGAAGAAGCTAAAAAAAGAATTTCCGCGCAGCAAAAAAGTTTAGAACAAGCGGATAAAGCGTTGAGAATTTCGCAAACACGTTTTAAAAGCGGAGTGGGAACGCAATTGGAATTAATAGATACGCAAGCGGCGGTATCCTTTGCAAATACAAACTACGCATCAGCTATATATGATTATTTAGTTGCAAAATCCGAGTGGGAATATGCGGTTAGTCTCGAAGAATAAATGTTATCAATTTTAACTTAGGAGAAATTTTAAGCGATGTTAAAAAAAACAGTTATCGATAGCGCAAAATATATGATCTTCGTTTTGGTGTTGGTTTCACTTACAAGCTGCGCTAAAAAAGAAGAAGCCGAACCGGCGGCAAAAAAGAATTCCGAAATGGATTTTGTTCCGGTGCAAATAGCAACAGTCGGGCAGAAGGAAATTAGCTTGACGAAATCTTTCAGCGGTACGCTTGAAGGTGAAGAGCAAGCGAACATCGTTGCAAAACTTCCGGAACGCATTGTTGCCGTTAAAGCAAAAGTCGGCGAAAATGTTAAAGCCGGTCAACTCTTGATTATGCTTGATAAAGCCGGTGCAACCTCTCAATATTACCAGGCTGAGGCAGCGTTCTTAAATGCAAAAAAAGATTTAGCCCGCATGGAAGCGTTGTACAAAGAGGGAGCAGTTTCTCAACAGCTTTTAGATGGAACGCAAACGGGATTCAGCATTGCTAAAGCTAATTTTGAAGCCGTTAAAAGCTCGGTTGAATTAACTTCGCCCATCAGCGGAATCGTTACTTCGGTAAATGCAAATATCGGAGATTTGGCTGGTGTTGGAATGCCGTTGGTTACGGTTGCAAATATTAATTCGATGAAAATAATTCTTAACGTTGGTGAACTTGATCTTCCTCATTTTACAATTGGGCGACCGGTAAAAGTTTATTCTGAAATAAAAAAAGATATGGTGCGGAATGGAAAAATTTTGCAGTCTGCAAAATCGGCGTCGGTTGAATCGCGCACGTTTGAAGTAAAAGGAATTTTCCCGAATACTTCCGATAGATGGTTCAAACCGGGAATGTTTTGCACTGCGGATATGGACTTGCATTCGCAAAAAGGTTCGCTGGTAATTCCAAGCAAAGCCATTACGATAACCGAATACGGAACCGGTGTTTTTGTTGTTGAGAATAGTAAAGTTCACTTTAAAACAATTGTCCAGGGACTTTCGAACGATGCAATGACGGAAGTGGTTAGCGGATTGAGTGCAGGTGAAACCGTTGTTACCGTAGGAATGAATAATCTAAAAGAAGGAAGTTTGGTTCATTATTAGTTGATAAAGAATAGTCATTTGTCAATGGTCATTAGTCATTCAAAAAACTTTATGACAACTGATTACTGAAAACTGAAAATTATGTTTAAAGGACTTTTATGAAATTAGCTGATGTCTCCATTCAACGCCCGGTGTTTGCAACCATGATGATTGCGGCTCTAATCGTGCTTGGATTATTTTCGTACATAAAATTAAATATTGATCTTTACCCAAACGTTGATATTCCTTACGTTATTGTTACCACTGTTTTGCCCGGCGCCGGTCCGGAACAAATTGAATCGGACGTCACAAAAAAAATTGAAGAAGCCGTAAATCCCATTGCGGGAGTAGATTTTATCCAATCAACTTCGCAAGAAGGAGTATCAATCGCCGTAATAGCTTTTAAACTCGAAGTTGATGGAAAAGCGGCTGCACAGGAAGTCCGCGAAAAAGTTGCAGCAATCCGTGCAAATCTTCCGGCAGAAATTGAAGACCCGGTAATCCAACGATTTGATTTTCAAAGCCTTCCTATCATGTCCCTTTCCGTTTCCGGTAATCGATCTGAAAAAGATTTAACAACGTACACAAAAAACGTAATTAAAAAGCGGCTGGAAAACATTCCCGGCGTTGGCGCAATAAATCTTGTAGGCGGTGCGGAACGAGAAATATTGATTGATGTTGACGCATCAAAATTACGAGCGTATAATATATCCATTCAAGACGTCATTCAAAACGTCGGAGCTTCTAACGTTGAAATCCCCGGAGGAAATTTAACACAAGGACCGCAGCAGCTTTTACTGCGCACGATGGGAAAGTATAAATCTGTTGAAGATTTTAAACGCGTTATTGTTGCAACTCCCATGGGGAGAAATGTCTATCTCTCGGAAGTTGCAAATGTTGTTGACGGCACCAAAGAGAAAACAAGTTTAACGAGAATGAACGGTGTCTCCGCAGTAGGATTGGAACTCATAAAACAATCCGGCAGCAACACGGTTAAAGTTGCAGAAGAAGTTCATAAACAACTTTCTAAATTGAAGAAAGAACTTCCGCCCGATGTGAACTTTGTACTGGCGCAGGATAACAGTACCTACATTCAAGATTCAGTAAACGATGTATTGTTTGATATAGTGTACGGCGGATTGCTCGCCATCATCGTTATTTATCTTTTCCTTGCAAACTTTAGAGCGACTATCATCAGCGGACTGGCACTGCCGTCTTCCATCATCGCAAGTTTTGTGGTAATGTACGCGTTAAACTTTACATTAAATATGATGTCGCTTCTCGCCTTATCTCTTGCAGTAGGATTATTAATTGATGACGCGATTGTTGTAATCGAAAATATTTACCGGCATATGCAGCAAGGTGAAGGCGCTATTCAAGCGGCAAAGAACGCTTCGCAGGAAATAGGTCTTGCGGTTATGGCAACAACATTTACGATTGTTGCGGTATTTGTTCCCGTTGCTTTTATGCCGGGAATTGTCGGACAATTCTTTTATCAATTTGGAATTACCATTTCCGCAGCGGTGCTCGTCTCTCTCTTCGTTGCGTTTACCTTAACGCCGATGCTTTCATCAAAATGGTTAAAGAAGGACGATGAAGAATTGAAAAAGGAAGGAAATTTTTTCCACAAAATTCTTTATTACTTTAATCACTTTTTTGAAATTCTCAGCGCAAAGTATAAAACGGCTTTGCATTGGTCATTGCTCCATCGCAAGACGATTATCTTCTCTTCAATTGCCGTATTCCTTTCAAGCTTTGTATTGATGGGAATGTTGGGCGCAGAATTTTTTCCCTTCACAGATCAAAGCCAGTTTATTATTGATGTGAAAGCGGCTCCGGGCAGTTCACTTGAACGGACGGGCGACATCTGCGGACAAATGGAAAAATCATTGTTGAACCGACCTGAAGTTACAACCGTACTCACTACAATCGGTTCGGGCAATAATCCTGTTACCGATGCGACTATTCTTGTAAAACTTGTTAAGAAGAAAGAACGCAAAAAAGGTGTGGCGCAAATTATTAAAGAAGTGCGGAATGAATTTAAAAATATTGCCGGAACAAAATTAGCGTATTTACTTGAAGGCGGTCCCGGCGGAAATGAAAAACCGGTTACGTTTAGTATTCGCGGTGAAGACATAAAAGTGATAAGTAAACTTGCCGATAAAGTTGAAAAGATTGTTAAATCAACACCGGGAACCGTTGACGTTGCGAACAATCTTGAAACATCTAAACCGGAAGTTCGATTAAATATTGACCGCGAAAAATCTTCCGACCTTGCGGTTAACCCATATTTAATAGCCTCAACCGTGCGCGCGTTAGTTGACGGATTTATCGCTTCACAATTTCAAGATGTGGATGAGCAGTATGATGTGCGCGTTCGCCTACAGAAAAAAGATAGAACTTCAACTAATACAATTCCTTTTATGACGGTTAAGAGCAACAAAAAAACGGTTGACGGCAAAGACATTCTCATTCCTTTGGGAAATGTTGTGTCGGTTAGCGAAGGGATCGGTCCTTCCAAAATTATGAGGTATGCACGTCAGCGTGAGGTGCGCGTTGATGCAAATGTTTCCGATAGAACGCTTGGTGAAATTTTGGATGACGCGAACAAAGAAATTCAAAAAATAAATGTCCCTGCCGGATATTCAATCAGCGTGGTTGGGCAGGGAGAAGAGCAGGCGGAATCATTCGCAAATATTTTATTGTCGCTTGCCATGGCGATCATTTTTGTTTACATCGTTCTTGCGGCGCAGTTCGAAAGTTTTGTTCATCCGTTTTCAATTATGCTGGCTCTGCCCATGTCGATTATCGGCGCAATTTTATTCCTTCTTTTATTTGGAAGTACGCTGTCGGTAATTTCATTAATCGGAATTATCATGCTGATGGGATTGGTAACAAAAAACGGTATCCTTTTAGTTGATTACACAAACGTGTTACGGTCGCGCGGACTTGATCGCTTTGACGCTTTAATAAAAGCCGGACCCACACGGCTTCGCCCAATTTTGATGACCACCTTCGCAATGATTTTCGGTATGGTGCCGGTGGCTTTCGGGTTTGGCGAGGGTTCGGAATTTAGAGCGCCGATGGGGCAAGCGGTAATCGGCGGATTAATTACTTCAACGCTGCTAACATTATTTATTGTTCCCGTCGTGTACAGTATTCTTGATGATCTGGGTGAGAAAAGTATTTTTCACATGATTGGCGGAATCTTTAAACGAAAATAATTTCAGATGAATGAAAGGGTGTAATCGGTTACACCCTTTTCTAGTTGAAACTTATTCTGTCTTCAACAAGCCGAGCGCGCTCAATAATCCAAACTGTTTTAAGATGTAATTAGATTCACTCGCAATTTCATTATTCATTGCTTGAATGTAATCTCTGTATGATTGCTGCTGATCGAGGAAAGTTGCCGTACCGAGCGTGTAAGAATCCCGTTTAATCTCCCATGTTTCCATCGCAGATTTTAACGCCGCTTTTGTTACCTCCAATTGAACTGCAGCGGTCTGCAAATCGAGTACCGCATTTTTCAAATCACTTTTTATTTGGCGTTCCAACGCTTTTAAATCTTCATCCGTATTTTTGTTTTGAACTTGAGCGGACTGCGTTGCGTAGTCTGTACTCCAGCGGGAAAAGATTGGAAAACTTAAAGATAATCCGGCGCTGTAAACTTTTCGGCTGAAGAGATCGCTTGGCTGCGTGGCGCTTGTAGATAAACCGTAGTTCCCGCTAAGACTTGGCATGTATCCGCCGCGTGCAATCGTTAATTGATACTCGGAATTTTCTACTTTCAATTTAGAGCTTTGATAATCGTTCCGGTTGATGAGCGCCGTTTTGTATAACACATCAACGTCATCAATATTTTTTATGGATTCCGGTAAATAGGATGAATCCATTGCAAACGCATACTCTTTCAAAATGTCTTTAGACAAATAATTCAGCAGCGCGATTTTTGATTTTTCATAATTATTTTTTGCCTGGAGGAAAGCAAGCTGCGAATTAGATGTTTGATATTCCTGCGAATAGAGGTCAACGTTAGCCTTCATTTTCAAGTCGAACATCTCCTTCACTTTTTTAAGCATATCTTCATTGAACTTCAAATCCTCTTCCTGGAACTTGAGAATTTTTTCGTTGTTGGTGATGATGATAAAAAGATTGACCGTCTGCAACGTGACATCTTGTTTTAATTTTTCAAGATCATACTTTGCCGATTGGAGATCATTCTTCCTTTGTTGAATGGTTGAAAGGTTTGCAAGTCCGTCGAACAAGGTTACATTACCGCCGAGAGACATGCTGTAATTTCTGGAATCGGTTGTTGATTTTCCCACGCTTTGCGTCGTTCCCAGATAATTAAGTTGAGCAGTTTCTTTATTGCTGCTTACTCTCTGCCAGCTCCATCCGCTGCTAAAATTTAAGTTAGGGAGTAAATTTCCATAGGCGTTTTTAACCGAGGCATCGGAGGTTTCTAAACTGTTAACGCTCTTAATAACGGAGGTGTTTTGATTTAACGCTATAGTGATGGCTTGCCGTAAGGTAATTTTTTCTTGCGCGCAGATAGGTGCAGCTTCAATAATCAATAAAACCATAAACAACGTTTTTAAAAATTTCATCTTATGATCCTAAAATATTTTTGTTAAAAAATTTCTAAAGTAGAATAAAAGTCACGCGTTTACCATACTTAAAAAGCGAATTAAAAAAGCCCTTCCCTTTGGGAAGGGTTGGGATGGGCTTATTCATACCTTAACGCATCTATCGGATTTAATGCGGAAGCTTTCCGCGCCGGATAAAAGCCGAAAAATATTCCTATCGCTCCGGCAAAACCAAATGCGATCATAATGATTTGAGGCTTAATATAAGCCGTCTGATCGGTGTAATGGTTTAAGATGTACACCATCAAAAAAGAAAATGCGACTCCGATCAATCCGCCGGTTAAACTTAATACGGTTGCTTCGGTTAAAAACTGAATTAGGATATCGGAAGCTCTTGCGCCGACGGATAAACGAATGCCGATCTCGCGGGTTCTTTCGGTAACGGAAACGAGCATGATATTCATAATTCCTATTCCGCCGACTACCAGCGAAACGCCGGCAACCGAAGCCAAAAGAATGGTAAGGATTCGCGAAGTTTGTGTTGCCGCTTCAGAAAGATCCGATTGATCGCGAATTGTAAAATCATCATCTTCACCGGGATTTAATTTGTGCGATTCTCTCATAATGCTTCGCAGCTCCGCAATGGTAGCCGGAATTTTATCATTCGATAACGCGCTTACTTGAATTGAATTGAGATGCAGATGATCTCCCGAAAGACGATCGCCAACGGTTTTTGACGGCGCCAAAATAATATCATCCTGACTCGTTCCAACCGCTGTCTGTCCTTTTTCTTTTAGCACCCCAATTACTCTGAAGGGAACACTGCGAATTCTTATTTGCTGCCCAACTGGGTCATCATTTGGAAATAGATTTTTCACAATTTCAGAACCGAGCACGCAGACTTTTGCTCTTGCCATTTCATCTCGCTCCGTAAAAAATTCTCCGCTTTCCAAGGGCCATTGGCGAATGTCGAGATAGTCGGGAGAGACGCCGTTGATTCTTGTAAACCAATTTCCGGCGCCGCCGATAACTTGTCCGCCGGAGCCGACAAGCGGAGAAACGCCTTTTGTGAGCGTTGCTTCATTTTTAATTTTATCCACGTCGTCAAAAGTAAATCGGTTAAACGTTCCCGAGCCACGGTTTACGCCGCCCGTGTTTGATGCGCCCGGAGTAATGATGATGAGGTTGGAACCAAGCGAGGCGATTTGTTCTTCAACTTTTTTCTGAGCGCCGTCTCCGATTGCAACCATCACAATTACGGCGGCAACGCCGATGATGATTCCGAGCGCGGTGAGCAGACTTCTCATCCGCGATTTCATAATGCTTCTGGTAGCAACTTTCAAAATAATTTTTATTTTCATTTTTCAATCCTTCTCTTCAACAACTTCGGCTGCTGCTTTAACGCGCGATAATTCTACTTCGGCATTCAAACGATCTTTTATTTGCGCGTCTCTAATTACTCTTCCGTCGCGCATCTCAATAATGCGTTTGGCGAACGCGGCAAAATCTCTTTCGTGCGTAACCATCACAATGGTGATGCCTTCATCGTTTAATTTTTGAAATAGATTAAAAACTTCTACCGAAGTAACGCTATCCAAATTGCCGGTTGGTTCATCTGCTAAAATTAATGCTGGTTCGTTTACCAGCGCTCTGGCAAGGGCAACGCGCTGCTGCTGCCCGCCGGAAAGCTGGCTGGGAATATGATCCATTCTATCTCCAAGTCCAACCCGGTTTAAAGCTTCGGCTGCTTGCTTCCGGTGATTTTTTATTTTTTCAAATCTATCATACATTAAAGGAAGTTCAACATTTTCGAGAGCGGAAGTTCTCGGCAACAGGTTAAATCCTTGAAAGACAAAACCTATTTTTTGATTTCTGATGTGAGAATATTCATTTTGTTCAAGTCTGCTGGTATTTATTCCATCAAGAAAATAATCGCCGGAACTCGGCATGTCCAAGCACCCCAGCAAATTCATCAATGTAGATTTGCCCGAACCGGAGGCTCCCATAATTGCCACGAACTCACCTTTTTCGATAGTGATGTTTACCGATTTGAGAGCGTGAACTTCAATTTCTCCAACGATGTACGTTTTAGTGAGATCGACAGTTTTAATTAAAATATTTTCCAAAGTCTTCGCTTCCTTTTTAAAATCCTCTTCCGCCCGGACCTCGACCGCCCATTTGAGGCGCAGGATTAAAGGGGTTGGAGCTTGTTGTTGCAGCCGGAGTATTATTTTCAATTATACCCGCAATTACTTTCATTCCTTCTTTCAAATTTCTTCCTCGAACAATTTCAGTATTTTTCCCATCGGTTAAACCGGAAAAGACCATGCTCATTTGAAGTTTGTTGTTGTCGTCAAAATACCAGACGCGATTCATTCCTTTTCTTCTTCCGCCGTTACCGTTGTGTCCGCCCATTCCACCGCCAAATTGTCTTCCGCCGCCTTGCGCTTGCATCCTTTGTTTAATACTGTCGGGCATGTTGGCGATTTCTTTTTCTCTATTTTTTGTAAACTCGGCAGTCATCTCTTCGGTTGGCTGAAACCGCAGCGCAACATTTGGAATGAGCAAAACATTCTCTCTATAATCAACAAAGAAATCAACGGTAGCCGTCATGCCGGGCAAAAGTACTTTATCACTATTTTCGGCGTTTACAACCACAACATAATTTACAACGTTTGAAACCACATTCGGATTCAATCTAATCTGTGTAACTTCGCCTTCAAATTTTTTATCTGAAAAAGCTTGAACGGTGAATTCAACTTTTTGTCCTTCTTTAATTTGTCCGATATCGCTTTCGTCAACGTTCGTTAAAATGCGCATTGAGGAAAGGTCTTCGGCTATGGTGAAGATGGTTGGCGCTGATAAACTTGCCGCAACGGTTTGTCCTTGTTCAACGCTTCTATTAATAATTGTTCCCGAGATGGGAGAATAAATATAGGCGTAACCGAGATTAAGTTTTGCGCGGTCAAGCGCGGTAACGGCTGATTTTAAATTGGCGAGCAATACTTGCACATTTGTTTTTGAAGCGATGAAGTCAACTTCGTTCATAAAACTTTTTTCGTAGAGTTGTTTGTTCCTCTCGTGAACGGCAACGGCTTGATCGTACTGTGCTTTGGCGCGGTCGAGACTTGATTGAGCATCCCGCACGGAAGCCGCCAGCACCACAGTATCAAGCACCGCAAGAAGTTGTCCTCGTTTAACTTGACTATTAAAATCAACAAGGAGCTGATCAATTTTACCGGAGACCTGCGTTCCAACGTCAACGGTTTTTATAGCCTGGATGGTTCCCGAACTGCTGATAATAACATTCAAGTCGCCCTTTTTAATTTCGGCAAACGTGAATCCGGTGGTTTTTTCATTCTCTTGAAAAAAGAAAAAATAAGAACTGAGCGCTAAAGCAGCGATAGCCGTGGAAATGATAATTACCTTTTTTTTCATAACTGTTCTCTAATTCTGTGTATAGTATAATTGAAGAAAATATTAATTGCGGTCAGTTACGGTGTTGGTTCTGCATCCGATTTTTTCTTTCCTCAACCATTTTTTTGAATTCTGCTTTTTGTGCCGATTTAAGAATTTTAGAAATTTGATTATTGGTCTCTTCCATAATTTTCATCATCTCGTCTCTCATATTTTCTCTATCGCCTTTGTTTCTCATTTCATCGCGTTTCTTTTCAGATTTAAGAAGGATGGCATCGAGTTTTTGAGTTTGGTCGTCGGAAAGTTTTAATCGTTCTTTGTATTGTTGAAGTCGTTCTTCGTGGGTCATGCGCCCTTGCGCCGGCATTAGTGAAGAACCGACGAAAAGAATCACCGTAAAAAATAAAATTGTTTTGTACATTTTCATTCTCCTTGAATTTGTTGGGGTTAAATTAATTTCTTTTTATGAATGAGCCTAAAGAATCCTGATCAATCTTTAATAGAAAGAAATAAATTACCGAAAAGAGGTAATTATTTCTGTTTCTTGAATTAATTTGACAAAAGCTAAAAGATTTTAGTTTAATCGGAATTTAAAATTCTACCTAACGTTCGTTCAAAATTTACGACTTCGCAAACGATTAAAAATTGGATGGTCGCTGCGGGAAAGTTTGTTCCTTTATAAAAACATGATTAAGGTTTGTCTAAAAGAAAAAAGGATGGTAATTTTAATTACCGCAAAATAATTGTGAACAGGAAGGAAAAAATTTCCAAAGTTGAAAATTCAAATCGATACTTTGTTTTTGAATACACCGTTTGGCGAAAGATTGAGTAATAAATAACTACTGCAAATGAAGATTACGTTTATCGATCCTACCCAAAGTGTAATAAATTACGGCTTACGAGCTTTAGCCCAATTTCTCGTAAATGCCGGTCACGATGTTAGACTTGTTTTTCTGAATCAATCCTCAATCCAATATAACCTTGATTACCCCGAAAGTTTTTATAATGATCTGTACAAATTAGTTGAAGATGCCGACGTTATCGGATTTTCATTTGTGTCAAACTATTTGGGGCAGGCAGAAACTCTTACAAGAAAAATAAAAAATAAATTCAGCATACCGGTTATATGGGGAGGCATTCACGCAATCGCCGCGCCTGAAAAATCTTTGGAAGTTGCCGAAATGGTGTGCGTCGGCGAGGGGGAATCATGCATGCTGGGCTTATTACAAGCGCTTCAGCAAGGCACGGGACTGCAATCTGTTCCCAATCTTTGGTATAAAAAAGAGAACGTGATTATTCAAAATGAAACTGCGCCGTTGAACCCTTCTGTTGACGATTATTCTTTTCCGCTTTACAACAATAGCATGGAGTTTATCAGAAGAGGAAATAATCTTGTAGCGATGGATGATGCTATTCGAAAAGAATTAATGGGTGTGAACACTAACTATTATAGTATAAAATCGGAAACAACGTATTCGTACCTAACTCTTGCTTCAAGAGGTTGCCCTTTTTCTTGTTCCTATTGCTGCAATAATTTATTTACAAAAATTTATAAGCGAAAGGGAAAGTTATTAAGGCGGCGGAGTAATGAAGAAATCATAAACGAATTGGAAATGATGATTAGGCAAATGCCCTACATAAACGTAATTGAATTTTTTGACGACGATTTTATTTTTGCCGATGAAGCGGTTGTTGCTGAATTTGCTTCTTTGTATAAAAAGAGGATTGGATTGCCGTTCCGCTGTAATTTTAGACCCGACAGTGTAACGTATGAAAAACTATCACACTTAAACGACGCGGGATTAATTTCTGTTGAGATGGGATTGCAGAGCGCAAGTCCGCGAATCAACAAATTGTTCAATCGTCATTTTAATAAAACAACTTTTATAAAAGCGGCGAATATCATAAATAAGTTTAGCAACATCGTTCCTAATTACGACATCATCGTTGATAATCCATTTGAACAATATGAAGATATTTCGCTTACGCTGAGATTTATCTCCGGGCTTCCGCAGCCCTATAAAATAGCGGTCTTCTCATTAACTTTTTTTCCGGGAACGCAGCTTTACGAATATGCCAAATCAAATCACTTATTGAATGATGAAATAAAAAATATCATCAACAAAAAAAATTATGTTCAGTATGAATTCAAACAGCCGTATGTAAAACTGTTGCTGCTTTATATGCGCAAAATTGGTTTTAAAAACTCCGCCTCCAGGTTTATTTTCACTCTCCTCACAACTAAATTTCTTTTAATGATTTTTGATAGTTTCGTTTTTTACCCGCTCTGGTTTAGCGTTCTCTTTTCAAAAAGAGTTTTATCAAGAATGAAATCCAAAGACGTACAATTAATTCCCGGTTGAGAAGATAAAAAATTCGGAGTGATAAAATTTAACTTATGCGATTTATATGACAGTTCTCAATCATTTCATTTTTTACTAAGTTTCACATGCAATTAATTTCAATTCACTATTCGAAACGGAACAATGCCGGATTTTACTAACGCCATACAAGTGGCAGGAATAATCGATCTTGCCGAAGCGGAAATGTTGATTACCTGCGGCGTAACATTTCTCGGATTCCCGCTGCGATTACCCGTTAATAAAGAAGACTGCACCGAAGAAGAAGCCGCTTCAATAATAGCTAAAACAAGGAGCCGGGCAGCTTCGGTTGCAATCACTTATCAAAATAATGCCGATGAAATAATTGAATTTTGTAAAAAGTTGGGTATAGAAGTTATCCAACTTCACGGCGACATTTCCATTGATGAATTGAAAAAACTAAAAGCAGCGGCTCCTCAAATTAAAGTGATAAAGAGTTTAGTTTTTAGAAAAGATAATTTTATTGAACTTGAAAAATCCGTTTCGGAATTGCATTTATTCGTGGATGCATTCATCACCGACACATACGATCCCGCAACGGGCGCGAGTGGAGCTACAGGTAAAACGCACGATTGGAACCTTAGCAAACGCTTAGTTGAATGTTCACGCAAGCCGGTCATTCTTGCCGGAGGAATTAATCATCTAAATGTTTATGAAGCAATCAAAATCGTGAAGCCTTGCGGAGTTGATACGCACACCGGCGTTGAAGGAACGGATGGTCGCAAAGATTTTAAGAAAGTTAAAAAGTTTGTTGAAGAGGCTAAACGCGCGTTTACCGAAGTAATTTAGATGAGTAATTGACTGATTGAGCAAATGATAATGTTGAATTTTATTGTCCCATGTCTTATTCATAATCTTAATCATAATCTTAATCTTAATCTTAATCTCAATCTCAATCATCAGCTCAAACCGGATTAAGAAAAAGATTAAGATTAAGATTAAGTGTGATCCATTTTAGTTGTTAAAAATATGAAATAATACATCCTTTAATTTTTTGGAGTCTCTATGTTGGAAAGAACCCTGCCCCGGCTCTTTGAAGAAAGTGTAAAAAACTATTCAAGTAACATGCTCATGTGGGAAAGCCGTGAGGATAAATACGAGGGAACGACGTATGCAGAAATGCAAAATCTGGTGTATAGATTTGCTGCGGGACTGCAATCCATAGGCTTAAATAAAGGCGATCGCGTTGCTCTCATCTCCGAAGGAAGAAACGATTGGGTAATGGCTGAACTTGGAATTCTCTATTCCGGCGCAATCAATGTTCCCATCTCCGTTAAGCTTGATGAACCGGCTGAACTAAAATTCCGGCTTGCGCATTCGGGCTGCAAAATGGTCGTCGTATCAAAAGGGCAGCGCTCAAAAATTCAAACAATTAAAAACGACCTACCGGAACTTGAAAAAATTATTGTGTTCGATAAATCGGATATTACCGACAATGATGAAATTACAAAAGATATTTTGCTGAAAGTAGGAGAAGAATATTTGCGAACTCATCAAAAAGAATTTTCCGATCGATGGAATTCTCTTACCGAAAATGATTATGCAAATATCTGTTACACCTCCGGAACCACCGCCGATCCGAAGGGAATCATTTTAACTCACAGAAATTATACAGCCAATGTTGAACAAGCCACTGCGCTGCTGCCAATTCCCGAATCATATACTTCACTCTTAATTCTTCCGTGGGATCATTGCTTTGCGCACACCGCCGGTATTTATACGTTGATGAAAAACGGCGCGAGTATGGCGGCGATCAAACTTGGAAAAACACCGATGGAAACATTGCGCAACATCCCTCTCAATATCAAGGAGACGAGACCTTCATTTTTATTGAGCGTTCCTTCGCTTGCAAAAAATTTTAAGAAGAATATTGAAAACGGTATTAGCGCAAAAGGAGAAAAAGTAGAAAAATTGTTTAATGCCGCGGTTAAGTTGGCGTACGATTATAACGGTCTTGGTATTGATCGCGGCAAAGGATTTAAAAAATTGAAACTTCCACTGTACAAACTTTATGATAAACTTATCTTTAGTAAAATTAGAGAAGGCTTCGGCGGAAAACTTCAATTCTTTATCGGAGGCGGTGCGCTGCTTGATGTTGAATTACAAAAATTCTTTTATGCTATCGGCATCCCGATGTATCAAGGATACGGATTAACGGAAGCAGCTCCTGTAATTTCTGCAAATGTTCCCGCATGCCACAAGCTTGGTTCATCCGGAAAAATTGTTAAAAATCTTCAGGTAAAAAATTGTGATGATAAAGGGAAAGAACTTCCTGCCGGACAAAGCGGCGAGCTTGTGGTTAAAGGCGAAAACGTTATGGCGGGATATTGGAAAAATGAAAAAGCTACTGCAGAAACTATAAAAGAAGGATGGCTTTACACCGGAGACCTCGGCTACATGGATAACGATGGTTTTCTTTATATTCTTGGAAGATTTAAAAGTTTACTCATAGCGAATGACGGCGAAAAATATAGCCCGGAAGGTATTGAGGAAGCGATTACAGAAACTTCTGCGTACATCGAACAGATCATGTTGTACAATAATCAATCTCCTTACACCGTTGCACTTATCGTTCCAAATAAAGAAGCGCTCAAACGGCATTTGAAAGAAATGAATTTAAACTTCAGTAGTAAAGAGGGACAGTCTGCTGCGTTGAAAAAGATTGAATCTGAAATCGCTCAGTTTAAAGACGGAGGAAAATATGCAGGAACATTTCCGTCGCGGTGGCTTCCTTCCGCAGTTGCAATACTTGGCGAAGGCTTCACGGAACAAAATCATTTTATGAACAGTACCTTGAAAATGATGCGTGGAAAAATTACAACGTATTATAAAGATCGCATCGACTTTCTCTTCACTGCGGAAGCAAAGGACATCTGCAATCATCAAAATATCACCATCGTAAGCAGACTCGAATAATATTTTATAATTTTTTATTAGACGGTGAAGAGGAATTGTAGTACTTTTAAACCCTTAATTTTTTCTTTGTTTTTTTTATCAACCAATTATGAGGCTCTTATGTCTGTCGATTTGGAAAAAATTCTACGACCTGTGGATACTCCACTTCAAAAATTTCCGGCGAAATATATGACACTCGCCAATGGTCAAGAGATGGTAGTTCGTCAAGCTGAACGAGACGAAATTCCCGATATCCTTCCTCACGTTGAACCATTAATGCACGTCGAACGAGACTTCTACAACATTGTTGCCGCCCGTTTATATTCCGAACTTTTAGCTTATTACACATACCGCGTACAGGACGAATACGTTTTGGTGGCGCAAATAGAGGGTGAACTGGCTGCAATTGTGAACGGAAGAATTGTGAGTCCCGATGTTGGCATGTCGTATCATACGTTTTCTTTGCGGCGCGGATTAAGAGTAGGCGCTCATGCATTTGCAACAAAAATGGAATACCATATCGACATTTTAAAACAGAAAGAAGTCTTGATTGTAGCGGAATCTGGAATCGGTTTTAGAAGATGGATGATTGAATATAATCTTGAAAAACGATTTCATATCCCCCACGAATTAGGCGGATGCCCATCATGGTCTTTAACAAAAGAATTATTTGATACGGCAAGAAACACACTTGTAGTTGGAAGACGTCCCGTTCCCGAACATTTACTCGAAAAAGCAAAAGCCGGAATTCTGCCTCCTTCCGATCCGCCGAAAGGACCCGAAGATTTATTAGCGGCAACCCGTTCAATGCTTGATTCAACAGCTACATCACTTATTGAGATGAGAACAAAAGTAGGAGGGAAAAAGAAATGAGAGAAGTATATGTTGCCGGAATCGGCATTACAAGTTTTACACGCCTTGAATATCCGCTTGTTGAAATTGCTGCGTATCCCGGTTTAATGGCATTACGCGATAGCGGATTAAAAAAAGTTGATCATCTTTATGTTGCCAATATGGGCGGCGGAAGAATTAACGGACAAACCGGTCTTGCCAGCGCCGTTGTTGACCACATGAGCTTAACTCCTGCCGGTGCTGAAACAATTGAAAACGGTCCGGCTTCCGGCGCATCAGCTATTAAACAAGGCTACATGGCAATCGCTTCCGGCATGCACGATGTTGTTATGGTTATCGGCGCTGAAAGAATGCGCGAAGCAAATCCTCTTGAAGCGACGGATTTTGTCGCAACGTTAACGCATCCGCAAGCCGAGTATATTTACGGCGTTACGCTTCCCGCACTTGCCGGAATGTTCACAAGACTGTATATGGAAAAGTATGGAGTAACGGCGCGTCACCTTGCAATGGTCGCGGTAAAAAATCATAAAAATGCGATGGATAATTTCTTTGCGCATCTTCATGAAGATATTACGATAGAAGGAATTCTCGATTCTCCCGAAGCTTCAACCAATAATCCTTACGTTGCAGATCCGCTTAGATTTTATGATGTATGTCCTGTTTCCGACGGCGGTGCGTGTTTAATTCTTGCCACAGCGGAAGTGATGAAAAAAATCAACAAACCGTTGATTCGACTTGCCGGTGTTGGTCAAGCGACGGATACCCATTGTGTACACGAACGAAAAGACCCGACGGAACTTCTTGCAGTAAGAGAAGCCGCGCGTCAATCTTTTAAAATGGCAGGCGTAAAACCATCTGATGTAAATGTGGCGGAACTGCATGATGCATTCACGATTCTCGAAATTGCCGAAAGTGAAGAAGTTGGTTTTTTCAAAAAAGGTGAAGGACATCTTGCACTTGAAAAAGGTGAAACTCAAATCGGAGGAAAGATCCCAATTAACACTTCCGGCGGATTAAAAGCGAAGGGACATCCGGTTGGCGCTACCGGCGTTGGACAAGCGCACGAAATCGTTTTGCAGTTGCGCGGCGAAGCGGGCAAGAGGCAAGTGAAAAATGCCAAGGTCGGTTTCACATGCAATTTTGGCGGCTTCGGTAATAATGTTGTATGTCTCACTTTTATCAAGGAGAAATAAGATGGAATTAAATATCTATGCTTACAAATGCAAGCGCTGCGGCGAACTTCATTATCCGTACAAAACCATTTGCAAAAAATGCGGAGAAAATGATCACAACGAATTTGATATTGTTCCGCTTCCTAAAAAAGGAAAGCTGCTGACGTTTACAACGTTGTACACGCTTCCGTCAGATTATGAAGTTGTTACTTTAGCTTTAGGAATTGTTGAACTTGAAGACGGAAATAGAATTACCGGACAGCTTGATATTAAGAATCCTAAAATCGGGATGAAGGTTAATGGAAAAGTGTCGGTGGTTCGAAAAGATTTGTACAAAAAGCATTTGGGAATGATCTTTTACAAGGCATGATAAAGCTGCTAAGCTTTGGTGATCATGTAGAAAAAGGAATTTATAGCGTTCATTCCCGTTTCGAAAAAGTTATAAATTTTTATTCCGGGAATGCGTTCGTTTTTGTCGTCAACAGCGCTATTGGAGCGGGTCCATTCAATATTGTTGTTGACGATGGTAATTTCGACAGAATTAAAAATCTGACTATTTCCGACGATCATTTTTTGTTGAATGATGAAGCGGTTTTTTTTGATGCTTCGAAGAAATATAATTCCGAATTAAAAATTACCGACTTTGACGACTCAAAGTTTAAATCGAATCTTCGTCATTTTGAAAAAGCGCTTATCGAAAACTCATCAGATAGAAGCTTAACTTTTTTATTTGATGAGAAGAGAAAAAAGAATTTCAAATCTTCTTTTGAAATTGAGCTTGTTGGAAGATTTGAGAAGGCTGTTGAGTGTTTTGCTTCTGCGCGTTACAGCGATGGAGTAAAACAAATCAAAGGCGTTGGTTTCGGGCTTACACCAAGCGGCGATGACTTCATCTCCGGTTTTTTAATCGCGCTTAATTTTCTTCATAAAAAAGATAAGGTTGATTATTCAAATTTAATTGCTCATATTTATGAAGCGGCAAAAGGAAATAATCTGTTCACCAATGCTTTTCTGCTTGCCGCAAAAAATGGTTACTTGTTCGAAAAGTTCAAAAATATAATTCACTCAATTTTGTACTCCGGTAAAAATGAGATTCTTGAAAATACTCGTACTTTGATTTCTTTTGGCGATACTTCCGGTGCAGATCAAAGTGTTGGTTTTTTGTTCGGAATAAAAAGGAATTTTAATGATGGTAACTGGCATTCTGAAAAGGGGAGAATATTTTGATTCTGTTTCTCTGATGTTGATCGCAAAAAAAATCAGTGAAATAGAAATCGTACTTGATTCCGCCGCGGTTATGGGAACTCCGGAAAACAAATCCATTTTACAATCCTCCGGACTCCTCACAACCGAAATTCAAAATGCAGGCGACATGGATTTGATGATCGCCTTTAAATGCAACTCGCAAAAAGAATCGGAAATAATTTCTCAAAACATAAATGACTTCCTAAAAAAATCCGCTGAATCAGAAAAATCTTCCGCAGAAATAAATCCTTCAAGTATAGAATCCGCATGCGCGCTTCTTCCCGGAGCAAACCTCGCAATGATTTCCGTTGCCGGAAAATATGCCGGCGATGAAGCGATGAAAGCTTTGCGCAGCAACTTGAACGTGATGCTCTTTTCCGATAATGTTTCAGTTGAAAAAGAAATTGAATTGAAAAAGTTTGCGATGGAGAAAGAACTTTTTGTAATGGGACCGGATTGCGGAACCGCTATTATCAACGGTGTACCGCTTGCCTTTGCAAATGTTGTTAACAGAGGAACGATTGGAATTGTTGCGGCTTCGGGAACAGGATTGCAGGAAGTCAGTTGCCTCATTTCAAATTCTGGAAGCGGAATTTCTCAAGCTATTGGTACCGGCGGACGCGATGTAAAAAAAGAAGTCGGTGGAATTATGTTTCTTCAAGGAATCAAAGCTCTTGCCGAAGACAAAAATACAGACGTAATTCTTTTGGTTTCAAAACCGCCTGCCGATGAAGTTATCTGCAAAATTATTGAACTTGTAAAAGAAATAGACAAACCTGTTGTCGGCGTATTTTTGAACGCTTCGGTTGAATTGTTAAATGAAAGTAAAATCAATTGCGAAAAAACTCTTGAAGAAGGCGCAATGCTTGCGGCAGCTTTTGCTCAACAGAAAAATGTTGATGATGTTTTGAAGAAATTACGTGAACGTGAATTGGACTTGAAAAACATTGCTGAAAAGGAATCGACAAAATTGAACGAAGAGCAAAAATATTTGCGCGCTCTTTTTAGCGGCGGCACTTTTTGCGATGAGACACAAATGTTTTTCCAGAAGATGTCGCAAGAAGTTTTTTCAAACACTCCCGTTGGCAAAGTGAAAAAATTAAAAAACAATTGGCAAAGCGAAAAGCACACCATCATTGATCTTGGTGATGATGAGTTCACCGTTGGCAAACCGCATCCGATGATTGATTACTCAACGCGTACAAAAAGAATTCTCGCCGAAGCAAATGATTCCGAAACAGCAGTAATTCTTTTGGATATTGTGCTTGGATACGGCTCCAACATGAATCCGCTTGTCGAAATAATTCCTGTACTTAAAGAAGTAAAAAAAATAACTTCGAGCCAAAAAAGATATCTGCCGGTAATTTGTTCCGTGACGGGAACAGATAAAGATCCGCAAAGCAGAAGCACGGTTGTAGCCGCTCTGGAAGCGGAGAATGTACTTGTAATGAAATCCAATGCGGCGGCAAGTAAGCTTGCAAAATTTATCATCGAAGAGAAGAGATAGATGAAATGACTAAACTATTTGAAGATGAACTTAAAGTAATCAACATTGGATTGAAATCATTTAAAGAAACGCTGGACGAACAACGTGTCCGTTCGGTTCAAGTTGATTGGAAACCGCCTCTTGTTTCAGATCCGGCAATTCATGATGTCATCATAAAAAACTCTTCTAAAATTGAATCAGCTAATTCCGAAGCGTTGAAAAGAATTTTAAGCAGCAAACCGGTTTTAATCGAAATGGGAAAAGCGATTGACGTGGTTCCCGGAATGAAAAAAAATCTTTTACTTCATGCAGGTCCGCCGGTAACCTGGGCAAACATGTGTGGACCGATGAAAGGCGCGGTAATAGGCGCTTTGATTTATGAAGGCTTTGCAACAACTTATGAAGAAGCTGAAAATGTTGCAGCTTCAGGTAAAATAGAATTTTCTCCATGTCATGAACACGCCGCCGTTGGACCGATGGCGGGAATTATTTCTCCTTCGATGCCGGTTTTTATTTTAGAAAATGAAACGTTCGGTAATAAAGCGTTTTGCACGATGAACGAAGGACTCGGTAAAGTCCTTCGTTACGGCGCCTACGATGAAAGTGTTATCGCAAGGTTACGCTGGATGGAGAACGTCCTTTATCCATCGCTTAAAAAAGCAATTGAAAAAATCGGGAAGATCGATCTTAAAAATATTATTGCGCAGGCTTTACACATGGGCGATGAAGTTCATAACCGGAACCGTGCAGCAACATCGATATTGTATAGAACGCTTGCACCCGAAATTGTAAATCAAAATGAAAAAGAAAATGCGATCAGCGTTTTAAATTTTATCAATAGCAATGATCATTTCTTTTTAAATCTTTCGATGGGAGTTTCAAAAGTTTCTTTGGATGCGGCAAGAAATATTGAGAACAGCAGCATCGTTGTTGTGATGGCGAGGAATGGAACTGAATTTGGAATTCAACTTTCCGGCACCGGCGATACATGGTTTACCGGTGAGTCACCGATTCCCGATGCGTTATATTTTACAGGTTACACAAAACTTGATGCAAATCCCGACATCGGCGATAGTTCAATTACCGAGACAAACGGACTCGGTGGTTTTGCGATTGCCGCATCGCCTGCAATTGTTCAGTTCGTCGGCGGAAGCGCGAACGACGCGGTGAATTACACGTTGAAAATGTACGAGATAACCGCTGCAGAAAATACTATTTACAAAATTCCGTATCTAAATTTTCGCGGAACTCCAACCGGAATTGATGTAATCAAAGTTATTGAAAAAAATATTTTACCTTTTATCGATACCGGCGTTGCACATAAAAATGCAGGTATCGGACAAATCGGCGCCGGTGTATTGGAAGCTCCGGCTGAACCATTTAAGCATGCGTTTATCAGTTTTACAAATCAACTAAAAAAATATTAGGAGAATAGAAAAATGAAGACAAATGATTTTCTTCAATTTATGGATGATCTTCAAGTTTATGATTTAACACAGCGGCTCAGTATTCATACTCCGCCATGGCCCAGCTACATGCCGTTGGGCATTCAGTATTTTAAAAGAATCGCCGGCGCCCACATGGGGCAAGGGGCAAACGGACAAATCATCACCACCAGCAATCATGTTGGCACACACATGGACGGTGAAATTCATTTTCACGCTTCAGGCAGATCGATTGGAAATGTGCCGATGAAAGAATGGATCGGGCAGGGAGTTGTGGTTGATATTTCCGACGAAGTCGGCGACTATGATTTATATTCTCCCGAAATGCTGATGAAAAAAGCCGACATAAAAAAAGGCGATATTCTTATTATCAACACCGGGTACAACCGCTATGCATGGGATCAAAAACAGTCTGATGAAGTGCGTTACTTTGTTAAACATCCCGGACCCGGACCCGGTTTTCACAAGTGGGCGCTCGAAATGAAATTGAAATGGATCGGCGTTGATTGCGGAAGCGCAGATCATCCGATGAATACGATCATCCGGCAATGGCATCCGGCGCGCTTTGCCGAAGCCGAACAAAAGTTGATTAAAAAATATAAAGTGAATTCATGGGACGAAATGTTTCCGCAACAAGAATATTATCAAGTGATGCACATAAAAATGTTTCCGAAAAAAATTGTTCACGCTGAAAATCTTGGCGGAGATATCAATAAACTCAGCAATAAAAGAGCGTGGATCGGCTGCTTTCCGCTACGCGGAATTGAACTTGAATCTGCGATGTGCAGAATTGTAGCATTTCTTCCTAAAGATGAAAAATAATTTTCAAAGCGGAGACCAGCATGGCAATTGAAAATACTTTTGATTATGTAAGAGCTAAAAATCTCGATGACGTGTTCGGCGTTTTAGCGCGTTACAAAAATCCGGTTATTCTTGCCGGAGGAACGGATGTAGTTGAATTTTTAAAAGCCGGTAAACTTCAACCGGATGTTGTGGTTGATATTAAAGGTCTTGATTTTTTAAAAGATATCAGACTTGGCAATAACATTTTATGGATCGGCGCCGGAGTTACCTTTTCAGAATTGATCGATTCGGAAATTATTAACGAACACGTTCCGGTAATTTCCGAGATGAGCCGAAAAGTTGCATCAATGGGAATCAGAAATCGCGCGACGATGGTCGGGAATATTTGCTCTGCGGTTCCCTGCACAGACAGCGGTCCCATCCTCACTGTTTATAAGGCTAACGTAGTTACCGCCGGACAATTGGGAGAAAGAAAAATTCCGATTGAACAATGGTTTGTTGCACTCCGTAAAACCGCGCTGTTGAAGAATGAAATTGTAAAAGGCATTTCAATTCAACTTCCCGAAAAAAAACATGCCGGATGTTTTGTAAAACTTATGAGGTATGAAGGTGAAGACCTCGCTCAAGTGAATCTTGCAATTATCGCTTTTGAAGATTATTCCTTCCGCATTTCTTTTGGCGCCGTAGCTCCCGTGCCTGTACGAGCTATGAGAATTGAACGATTACTCACCCGGCAAAAACTTACTCCGGAAATAATTGAAAAAGCAAAGCAGTTGGTTGAAGATGATATTGCGCCAATCACCGACGTGCGCGCAACAAAAGAATATAGAATGCACATGGCAAAAGTTATGCTTGAGCGCGGTTTGAATGCAACGATTAGCCGGTTGTACGGTAATGGTCCCGAATATGGTACAAATGTGATTTAATTTTCCCGGAAAAATTTTGGAGAATTGCTCATGAAAAAAATAATCAACTTTCAATTAAACGGTGAAGGAAGAATAATCGAGGTTAGTTCGGCTGAAATTCTTCTGGAAGTGTTAAGAGATAGACTTGGTCTTAAAAGCCCCAAATGCGGCTGCGACAAAGGTGACTGCGGAACCTGCACCGTAATGATCGACGGAAAAACCGTGCGCAGTTGTCTTGTGCTTGCGATCGAAATTGACGGACAGGAAGTTGTAACGCTCGAAGGAATTATGCAGTACGGATTAACTCCATTGCAGGAATCTTTTCTGAAACACAATTCATTTCAATGCGGATTTTGCGCCCCGGGAGTAATTCTTTCAACTTCAGAACTTCTTGCAAAAAATCCGAATCCTAAAAAAGAAGAAATTCAAGAAGCGCTTGCGGGAAACCTTTGCCGATGCACCGGCTATTCACCGATTATTGATGCGGTAGTTGATTTAGCAAAATAAATCCAAGGAACGTTTATGGACGATTATAAATTTATTGGAAAATCTTCTGTTAGAGTTGACGGCAAAGTAAAAATTACCGGAGCCGCTCAATTTATTGATGATTTGGATTTTGGTTCGAATTTACTTTTTGCTGAAATTGTTGAAAGCAAATTTGCGCACGCAATAATAAATTTCATCGATACATCCGAAGCTGAAAAAATTCCCGGAGTTGTGAAAATTGTAACCGGAAAAGATTTTCCGTTTCGTTTCGGTCTTTACATGCACGATCGTTTTATTTTTGCGCAAGACCGCGTACGATTTATAGGCGAGCAAGTTGCCGCCGTTATTGCACGGGATGCCGTAACCGCTAAAACCGCGGCGAAACTCGTTAAAGTCGATTACACGGAGTTAACTCCCGTGTTATCGGTGCAGCAGGCTTTAAGTGAATCTCCTTTTCTCATTCATCCTGATTTAAAAGAGTATCATCACGTTCCTTGGTTTTTCCCGCAGACAAATTCAAACGTCGCGCATCTTCGCAAAGTAAGAAATGGAAATGTTGAAGAAGCGTTTCAAAATTCGGATGTTGTTCTTGATGATGTTTACACTGTTCCAAGATATGCTCACTGCGCACTTGAAGTTCACGGCGCTGTTGGTTTGCTGGATCATTCAGACAGATTAACGGTTTGGACTGCTTCGCAATCTCCACATACGCAACGTCATTTATTTGCAGAAGCGTTGGCGCCTTTAGGATTGCAGCACAAAGATGTTAGAGTGATTACACCCTTTGTTGGCGGCGGATTTGGCGGCAAAGCAGGAGTTTCAATGGAAATTCTTGGCGCTGCGCTGGCAACAAAAGTAAAAGGAAATCCGGTTAAAGTTCTTTGGTCCCGCGCGCAGGAATTTTACAACACGTATCAACGGCAAGGTGTGGTTGCAAGGTTAAAAGTCGGTGTAAAAAATGACGGCACACTCACAGCGATTGAACATACCTTGTACTGGGATGCCGGCGCATATGTTGAATACGGCGCTAACGTTGTAAACGCCGCCGGACTTTCGGCAACCGGTCCGTACAGAATTCCAAATATTAAAATTGATTCCTATTGCGTTTATACAAACTTGCCACCCGGCGGACCGTACAGAGGTTTTGGATACTCGGAATTTTTATTCGGACTTGAATCTCACATCAACGAACTTGCAAAAAAAATCAACATGGACCCCGTTGAGTTGCGAAGAAAGAATGCGATACGCGAAGGAGACAGGCTTACGTACGGTGCGGAAATGAATCCGAACGGTTTGATGGAGGCAATTGATAAAGTCGCCAAAGAAATCGAGTGGGAGAAGAAAGAAACTTCTACTGATCCGAATAGAGTAGTTGGAAAAGGATTTTCATTATTTTGGAAAGCGCCTGCTATGCCGCCGAACGCGTCTTCATCTGCGTTTTTAAAATTTAATGAAGACGGAAGTTTGAATCTTCTTGTTTCGGGAATGGAAATAGGACAGGGGTATTTAACCGTGCTGGCGCAAATTGCCGCCGAAGTTCTTTCTGTTCCGGTAGAAAAAATTAGAGTGGAAACACCCGACACAGACCGCAATCCGTACGAATGGCAGACGGTTGCATCGCATGTTACCTGGGGCTGCGGCAATGCAGTTAAACAAGCCGCCGTTGACGCACGCGAACAAATTTTCGATTTGATTGAACGTGCTTTGAACAAACAACGTAACTCGCTGTATCTGGAAGATGCAAGTGTGAAATCGAAAATAGAAAAAGATTTTTCTTTGCCATTAAAAGATTTCATTATTTCAGGAATACAAAAAGAAGATGGAACATTTAGAGGCGGTCCGGTAATTGGGCGCGGAATGTTCATGCCGGAATTTGCTTCTGCGTTGAGCGATCCCGAAACAAGCCAGGGCGGGCACCCAAATGTGCATTACACCGTTGGCGCCGCCGCAGTAAAAATTGAAGTCGATAAACAAACCGGAAAAGTAAAAATTCCAAAAGTTGTGCTTGCGGTTGATTGCGGCAAAGCGATAAATCCCGATTTGGTGAACGGACAAATTACCGGCGGAATTCTGCAAGGTATTGCAACCGTGCTATATGAAGATATGCGTTTTGATGAAAAGGGAAAACTGATTAACGCGAATTTTTCCGATTACAAAATTCCAACGGCTATGGATATTCCCGATGAAGTTGTTCCAATCATTATTGAAACTGCACAACCGGATGGACCGTATGGAGCGCGTGGAATGGGCGAGCACACGATGATTCCCGCAGCGCCGATAATTGCCAACGCCGTTGAAGATGCGCTTGGAATAAGAATAAAATCAATGCCCATCACTGCGGAGAAAATTGCGATGGCGGTAAAAAAGAGAAGAGAAGAATAAAATTCTCAATTAATGAATTGTGGTGATAATTATTTGTGTGTCTTTCTTGTCTATTGAATTATCCATTGTCAACGGAAAATGTTTTTAATCTTTTCTTCACTTTCCTTTATCAGCTTTTCCAGCCTTGCCAGTTGCGTCCTTTCTTGTTTAGCGCTTAAAATCCAGAAGTAAATAGTTCTTCTATACGAAGTTGGTTGTTTTGAGAAAAATTCCCAAGCGGATTTATTTTCTTTAAATTTCTTTTCAAATTCTGATGGCAATTTTTCCGGTTTATTCTCATAGCTGTAAAGTTTGGATTTATCAACCTTTCTGTTTTGGTAAAGGTTCAAACCTTCCGGCTGCATTAATCCGAGTTTAATCAAGTCTTCCGCTTTCTTTATGTTCACCGCGCTCCAAATACTTTTGGGATTCCTTGGAGTAAAACGGATACAATAACTTTCGTTATTAATAGATTTACGAACACTATCTATCCATCCAAAACAAAGCGCTTCATCCACTGACTGTGACCATGTTATACTTAGTTTGCCGCTATCTACTTTGTAAAAACCTACCAACAATTCAGTTTCTTTCTTGTGGTTCTTCACGAACCATTTTCTAAAGTCGGACTGTTTTGCAAAAAATTTGGGATTCATAGAAATGCTCGAAAATTATCTCAGTAAAATCATCTTCTTTATTGCTGAAAAATCGGACGTTTGTAGTTTATACAAATAAACTCCGCTTGCCAATTTTGACCCATCAAATGCAACGTGATATCTCCCTGCCGGTTTTTCTTCATTCACTATCGTTGCCACTTCTTTTCCCAAAACATCATATACTTTTAATGAAACTTGACTTCCGACTGCTAACTGCCAACTGATTACTGTGGTAGGATTAAAAGGATTTGGATAATTCTGCGATAGTGAAAAACCGGTAGGAATATCTTTGTCATTCTCATCAACTGAAACCGGAGTATTGAAAAAAGTTAGAAGTTTGTGCATTAACTCATTTCTTACTGTTTCCGGATAAACGGTTTCAAATGGAAATCCCATTATTGCAATCTTCCCCGGTTTAACGCTTTGCGGAAAGTGACCGGAGAAAAGTACCGCTGCATATCCCGAGTTTGTATCAAGATCTGAATATTTTAGAAAACCGGTTCCTCCGTTTGTTGATTTAATAACATCAGGATACTTTACATTGATCGTTCCATGCGTACCATTATCGAAAAAAAAAGATGCCATCCCGGTACAAATTGAATTATTGAAAGGTTCTGTTTTGTAGTAGGTTGCTGAAACTCCAAAAGGCGCATCGTTGAGATATTTCATCTTTAAATAATTGTACGCAAAATCTTTATCGGTAGTTGAGCCTTTATAATCAAGGTCCCACGCAATCTCGCTGCCGGAGACAAATAAGTTACCGCCGTTATTTAAAAATGATTTTATTAGCGGTTGTTCGGTTGCGCTGAATGTTTCATCTACGGTGCTTTCATCGCCTAAAATATAATCGGCAATTTGGTAATCACTTAATTTAAAAGTTCCATCGAGAATTGCGTTGTTTGTCGCTGATTCAAAATATCCATTATTAAATTTTACTGCTTGCGCGTGCTGTCGAATAAAATCATACGTGTTTCCCGTTGAGCTTCGATCGAATCCATTTACAATCAAAATTGATGAAGTGAGGTTTGCGGATGGAATTCCCGCCAGCACTTCAGATTGAGGAGATTTTCCTGAACGATTAACCGCTTCCAATTTCAAATAATAAATTGAGTCGGCTTGAAGACCATCGATAACAAGATTTGTTGAAGAAAGCGTAACCGGAGCTTGAAAATTTTTTCCATCGCGACTTACATAAACATTATAATTATCAACCGCCGGATCATTACCGATAATAATTTTTAGTTTATCAATTCCGCCGGATTTTATTCCAAAGGATTTTGGTTTGCGCGGCAGACTTGAATTTGCGATATACGTTGGTTGCGTCATCGCGCCAGTTTCGTTGCTCAATAATTTGTAAAGCACCGGATCGGCAAGAACAGTTTTAATATTGGCAACAACATTATCAATCAGCATTTCGGCATTCAGTAGGCGAATTCCGTGGCTGTAATCAACATAA
>Ga0172368_10001670_pt1 | contig 29778 bp, 30 predicted proteins | sample Lak11m_FD_114540 | JGI IMG/M metagenome (GOLD analysis project Ga0172368, IMG submission 114540) | Freshwater microbial communities from Kabuno Bay, South-Kivu, Congo - kab_022012_11m | ecosystem: Environmental > Aquatic > Freshwater > Lake | place: Democratic Republic of the Congo: South-Kivu...
CAACATATCCTTATGAAGTTAAATGGACATATAGATGCTGAAGATGCGCTCATGTATAGCACTCGTATTCAAAACTACGTACTTTATAAATAATAGGTTCGAACATCGTCTATTGCGTGGAGCCAATTTTGTGTTTTATTGGCAAGGAGTATCTGGTCAAAGGGCATTTTAAGGCTAGGAATGAGTTTTTTATCGTCCATTTTGCAGTTCTGAAGTAAGAAAGATATTAGTTCCCGTTTTTGTGTCGCTTCCGAAATTTCAAACAACTCGTAAGCCCTGTGAGCCAGTTCTAACAGCTTGCTAGCCTCAACACAATAGTTCTCATCGGCTTTACTATGTTGTTCCATCTGTAACAAAGTGTCGGCCTGTATTCGCTTATATTTTTCAAGCAAGGTGTCATACTTTTCTTTCGTAATTCCCAGTGTGATATTTTTACCATCACTTACTTTATCTAAGTCCAGGTCTGCTTGTGATAATTTCGTTACTTTTTTCATTACTACGCTCCAATGCAATTATACTGCTTAAGGGGAAAACTTATGCCTATGTATTAGAGGAAAACTAACAGAGTTACTTTATTACCTTAAATGTTTTCAGGATTGCCTCGTATGCACTTTCCGTTCGGTCATATGAAGTAAACAAAACCGCTCTTGTATTATCTATAGCGCACATTCCCCATACAACTGGATATTGGGATATTGTTATTCCATTAAGAAATAAACAAGATTTGCCATCAAAATTATATTCTTGTTCACGGTAATTAGACCAAAGCTCGTCTTTTCTGGGAGTTCCTAAGCCATTTTTGTATATAAACTGATGCCTTGAACTGCCGTCATAGGGCAAAATGGACGCAGAAAAATAGCTTCCGTATTGTGCGCATAAAGAAATTCCTTTTTGGTCAGGATAACAAGTTTTTAGTTTTGGGGCATCATAACTAAGCTGATAGGAATTAGATGTGTCTGTAGCAGTTGCCCATCCACTGGGGACAGTATAGCTTATTTTTTTGGCATTTGATGCTGGGGTGGTAATTTCTGTTTGCTCTGTAAACTTAAATGTAGGGAGGATTTTCTTTAGTTCGGTTAAATAGTTATCTGTAGTAAGGATATAAAAATCATTCGCTTTTATGAACATATACCCATGCTTTTTATCAAGTAAGGAAACCTCATACGCTTTTATTCCATCTACAGCGGTTTCGCTCAATTTCGTTGCGTTCCACTGAGTAACCATTTCATCAAGATTGTAGACAGTTAAACACTGCGTATTTAAGCAGTGGTTGGTTATAGCAATAACAATAGCGTTATTTTGAGCCTCCTCAACAAAGCTTGATTTAGGTTGGAGCGTGAGCATATCTGGTGCGTGTTTGAAAAGCCCAACCTGCCAATCAGCTGGATATTTGAATGTATAACTGCGAGCATCTTTTGTATAAGTTTTCCAATCAAGGATACTGCCAGTCGTGGGCGATGGAATGTTTGATGTTGGTGTAGGCTGAGCTAAACTGGGCTGGTCTTTTCTTAGTTGAATGTTTTGATAGGCAAAATAACACGCAATGCTCAAAGATAAGACAATAAGGCCAACTAGATATGAAATTACCCACTTTTTACTTGATTGGGTTTGAGTTAAAGTCTGTGGCTGGGTTTCATCAACTGATTGCTGTATTGCATCTGTTTGTGTCTGCTGTGGTTGTGGTATTACTATTTTGGGATTATTTAAGTCATTACTTTTTTCCATAGTAATAGTTTACAATAAACACTAGTAATTTTACTATGGTTGTTGGTTGTATGTTAGGCGTAAGCCTGTATAAATTGAGGTTGATAGCCTTGAAATATAGAGTAATCAAAAGTTCTAAGCGTATTTACTAGGGGAGCAAATTGAGTTTAGAGCGTTAGGACAAGCTAAATTAGCAATTATCACATCAGCATTTAAGCCTTCTAATTCTATTTTATAATGTTTTGATATACTTCAGTTATGGGAAAAAAAAGAAAAGATTTTCAAATTGTCGAATTTCAACCTAAGTATCAAACGATGGTCATCGATCTTATTGGTCAAGTTTTGCGAGACCAGAAAGTTATTCCTGATTCTACGGAACCAATAGATGATGAAGATTTGCACCATATTCCAAGGATATATTCCGGTAAGGGAAGGTTCTGGGTAGCTATACATAAAGAAAATGTGATCGGAACGGTTGCAATAAGAGATATGGGAGGTAATACAGCTAAATTAAACCGTATGTTTGTGGAGACTCAATTTCATGGAGCTGGTATTGGTCAGATATTATTAGATTACGCTTTGGGTTTTGCAAGAGAACAGGGATTTGGTGAGATAATTTTGAATACGCATTTACTAATGAAAAGAGCCCATCGTTTTTATGAGAAAAACGGGTTTCAGAAAGTAAAAAAGGTTTCCGATAAATATTATTATCGACTTATCTTGTGAGATAAAAAAGTTCGAATGTCATTTATTGCTCGGAGTAAGTTAAAGTTCAGATTGTTGGGATAATCCAATTATATAATTAAAGAATTTAGTTAATTAGAATAATTATCCCCAAGCTTTCTTCATTGCCGCTGGTCTCGGTATTCTGAATTGGTCTCCAAATTTAACTAACATACCAGCGTGGAGAGCGTCGTGTTGAGCAACCTTTCTTAATAGTCTAATGCCAGTCATCTTTTGTCCGTAAGGCATCTGGACTTCTTTGACTTCCGTTTCTGGTTTTGTGAATACGGTATATAACTGAACGGTTGTTTCATCAAGCGCTTGAACAAGAGCCTCTCTATCCATTTGAGCTAATGCTGCCTGTTCTTCAGGGTGTGTTTGATCATATCGCCAATTTGCGATTACACCAGTTTCTAATCCTTCAACACGAAGTCGAGAATGACCTATTTGATGAATTAATTCTGTTCTCGGGGAATCTCCAGCACCAATTCCTTCATCCAGTTTTTCTGCTGGAATTTCTAAATAATACGCTCGGATGGCTGATCGTTGGAGTAAAAAGTCATCAAAATCAGCACGGTTTGTTTCTGGGACCTTGGCTAAGTCATATTGTTGTTTATATGCTTCAAGCCAATCAGCTGATTTTGGAGTCGCCGGTTCAGGTGTCACAATGGGCTGATTATACTATTTATGTCAAAATCGTTCCAAATCATGCTGATAAGTTGACTATATAGAGCAATAATAGGTTTGAGCATCATCCATTGCATGGAGCCAGTTGGTACTTAATATATCAAATTTAACCTCATTAATAACTTGGAGTGCGGGAGTAAAAAATTATTTTACGAACTCGAAAGTGGAGAGAATTTGTTCGTAAGGTTCCAAGAAGATGTTTTCGTTCTCTATGTAACGTTCCTGTTTAATAAAAATCGTTAATTCACCTTTGCTAACAGTTGTAACCCTATGTTTTTCTGTTTTTATTACTCCCCACGGACTAGGAGCAAAATAATCTCTTTGTATTGCTGAAATTTCATCTATTTGTATGTTTTTACTAACACACTCTTCACCCGAAGCCTGGCACGACGTAGCAAAAACCGTATCGTTAATCATGGAGCTTTTCCCTCTAACAAATACTACGGTAATACTGTTTACCCTGAAACCGTAAGTTGATTGAACATCTTGTCCTGAAATTGTAACTGAGTCGTCAACATCTGGAATGTTGAAATATTCTTTTATAGACCAGGATGGAGGATATTTAAAGTTAATTTCTTGTCCTTTATACTCTTTCCAGTCTGTCATTGGGCCTTCAGTTTGTGTTTTAAGTGGGGACGAGATGGCGGTGGACGTAGTAGTGGAAACACGTGTTTGATGTGTTACTAAATAACTTCCGATTGCGGCAGTACAGAGTGCAAGAATGATAAAAAGGATAATATATATTGTCATTGATGACGGCTTCTTTATTGTTGGCGTTAGTTGCGGGTTCGTTTCAGGTTGTGGAATCATAGGTTGTGCTGATTGTTGAGGAATAGGTTGTGAATCGATAGGCATAAATTTAGTGTAGCATACTCATTAGATTGTTTGCGTATTATACGTTCGAATGTCATCCCATTCAAAGCCGGGCAGGCATTGCGCGGAGAAAATTTTGTTTAGAGCGTTACGACAATATAAATGAACTACTATTACATTAGTATTTAAGCCTCTACAATTTGATATAATCCAAGTATGAAATTACTTCTTACATCTTCTGGAATTACCAATAAAATTCTTGCTGACGCACTCTTTAGATTATTAGGTAAACCCTTTGAACGATCTCACATAACTTTTATTCCAACTGCTGCAAATTTTGAGACAGGAGAAAAATCATGGTTGGTGAATGATATGTATAACTTAAAAAAGCTTGGATTTCCAACCTTTGACATAATTGACATCGCAATTGTACCGAAAGAAATCTGGCTACCAAGTTTTGAAAGAGCCGATCTTCTTGTTTTTGGTGGTGGAGATACAACATATCTTTTAAAGTGTATGGAAAAATCTGGAGTAACCGCTGTGATAAAAGATATGTTAAGAAGTAGGGTATATATGGGTATTAGCGCTGGAAGTATGGCGACTGCAAAGATAATGTCATTAAGTAGTGAAAATATTCTCTATTATGAACAAAGAAGAGTATTAAAATCTATCAATGGATTAGGATTAGTTGATTTCGAAATACGACCACACCTTAATTCAGATTCCTTTCCTAAAGTGAGATTGCCGCTTTTACAAGAAATTGCTTCTGATATTAAAAGGCCTTTTTATGCGATTGATGATGACACGGCTGTTCAGGTAATTGATACGAAAGTTACAGTTGTTTCTGAAGGGAAGTGGAAAAAATTTAACTGATCCCTGATGTATAATAGGTTCGGACATCATCCATTGCGCAGAGCAAAATTTTTGCGACTACCTTGTAATACTAACAGACATTTGAAAAGGTCTATTTTCCTTCGCACTATTATTAATTAATACAAGAAAATATCTTCCAGTTATGGGAACTCGAAATTCCAAATAATTTTCTTTTTTTATAGCGGTTGGACCATAACCATAAAGTTCCATACTCGTTTCTGATAACATATCGATATTTGTCTGTTCTAAGAGACGAAATGTCATAAAGTCGTTTTTATTTGCAGTAAAGGTATATCCAATAGTCTTTGAAGAGAATATTCCATTTAATACCTTTTTGTTCTGTATTTGCATATCCTCAAAACTTATCCTATAAGGAATGTTGGATGGTGGCATCCTATTATATGGTCCAGTATTGCCAATTATTTTTTCTTGTATTGGTCCAGAGGTAAATGTTTTCAATATATCTCGGGTAACCGATTCTAATTCAGGAGACCAAACTTCTGTGATAAGGATATAATTAGCTTCTTTGCCTTCCACATAATACGCCGTTCTTGTTTTTTCTTTGTTCGTAGGTGAGGATATTGTTGGTTGATCATTGAGAGTTAAATATTTACAAGAGAAAAATGACTGTAAAACTTCATATAAGTTATCTGGATTCATCCAGTTTTCACTCGGGAGTTTCAGTGTTTTTAGATACATGGTGACAGAGATTCTCGCACCTTTTTCTACTGGGTAAAATGATATGTCGGGGCTGCTTACGCAAAATGGTTTGCCGCATGAATTATCGACCTTCCATGAATTTGGAGTAATTAAGGAGAATCCGGATTCCTTAATTTCATTTTTATTCCAATCGTCTAGAATGATGGTGTTGTTTGAAAAAATATCAGGATGCAAAATAAGCGGTTCACGACAACTCTCAATCGATAAATTTGAAAATTGTCTAAATCCAAATTCGTTATGTATCCGTGCCAAATACTGAAATATAAATACACTGAGCAAAAGAAATAAAATGAAAAAAACTATAAATTCCTTTGAAAACGATCGGTTTTTTCCAATATTTTTCTTCATACATTTATGCAATAAATTCAGTTAATTTAATTGTATAACAAATTGGTTAGATAATATATTTCGTTTTGATATAATAGGTTTGAACGTCATCCATTGCGTGGAGCAATTGATGGTTTAGAGCGTATTGATAAGCTAAAATAATACGACCTTATCGATTGAATGTAAGTGATGAAATTATCTTATTATATATTTGCGAAAATTGAGGATCGAGAAGCTCAACTACCATAAAAATACCATTTAATGGTATCTCGGTGCTTAAGATTTCATCTCCCTTTGTAACTCCGGGTAAACTCTCGGTTACCTTAACATCATATCTCATCGCTTGTTTCCCCCCAATTATGGTATTTTTTGATTGAACCGTTCTCCAATTCTCCATTGTTCCAAAAAGCGAAGGAGAGTTAGAAAAGCTAATAGTAATAACGTTTTCCTTTCCTGGACCAGCAGGACTATTAATTCTTTGTTGAAGAGTATCGATTGTTACTTGTGGAGCAATTACTATAAAACGGTATCCATTTTCCTGAGTTTTTGTAAACACCCCCCATTCCGCAGGATAGTACAATTGAAATCCCACAGAGGAATCATCATATGCTTTCCAGTTTGTTGTATCTTGTGTTGCACTTTGATCAGTAAATTTAAACGTGGAGAGGATTTGATCAATTTTTTGGTTATATTCAGGACTATTATCTTTGACTATAAGAATAGAAATTCTGTTGTTTTGTGTTAATTCCAAATAACACCAAGTTTTCACACTTGTTGGATCAGATTTGCAGAAAGCTGTTTGGTTGCCGATTTTTTTCTCATTTTCATATAGCTTAATATCACCCGGTTTAGTATTAATTTTTTCAATTAATAATTCACCGACAGATTTTGTTTTGTCTGGCTGATAATACACTTCAATTTGTTGACCTTTAGTTAAATCTGTTACCTCCCAATTTATTGGATATTTAAAGGAATACATGGATAAAGTATTTGTATATGTTTTCCAATTCGCTGTAGGATCAGGAGTTGGTGAGGGGATTTGTTTAGGGGTTAGAGTTGGCGTTGGTGATTGTGTCAGTCCAGGAATATGGATTCCTGATAGCAACGTTGTATTTGGAAGAAACAATCTGACGACAACGACAATTCCTGCCGCAAGAATGAGAATAGCCCCGAAGACGACCCCTATATTCTTTTTCGGTGCAGGAGGAACGGGATGAGACGGCGGTATCGGTTGTTGTGTAGGAGGTGGAATCGATTGTGATGGAGCAGGTTGCGCATCGACAGGCATGTATTGAGTGTACCATATTCATGAGTGAGGCGTGCATACCAGGTTCAAACATTGTCTACCGCTCGGAGCAAGTTAGTCGCTATTCTAACCTTATGGGCATCTACAAGGTTTTGAATTTGCGGTGTATAGATTACTTTCGCAATCTTTTTATTCCTCACTTCTATCCTTTCAAAAAATATAGATACGTAATGTCTTTTCGCCTCATAGTTGGCATGAGAAAGTGTTTCACTTATGTTGTTTATGAGATCAAGAATTGCGACAGTGGCATCTACATCAAACCCTTCTTGGTTTTCATTGTTGCTAGTTCGCTTTTGAGAAATTGCGAGTATATGAGTAACATTAATCTAGAGGCCTTCATCTGAGTGATTACGCAAATAATTTGTTAGTGGATACGAATAGTTTACTGAACTTATTTTTATATTGGTTGAATGGTTGATATAAGAATATAAGGAATTCCCTGTATTGACAACTTATTTCCTTGGACACTGACCCATCCGGAGAAATTCGTCGGTGCTTGCAGGAAACCATAAATGTTCACGAATCCTTTTGTGAGTCGTATCCAGTTGGACGGTTGGTGATACTTGTCAAATATTGGCTTAACATAATATTGTCCAGCGAATATTTGATTATTAGCCATGGTTGATTCAGAAGGAGGTATGATGACAGTTGGCTTTGGGATGTGGAATATTCTCCATATGAGTCTGTTTGCTGTCCAGAGAGCTAAGATAAACAGAAGACCGTACATTATCCGGACGAGATTGTTTTCTGAATCACTCCCCATGCGAAGCGCATGTGCAACAATGCTAAGTAGCATAAATGCTGATAAAGAATGAATAATGTCCCAACTCCTATAACCTAGACGATGCGCCCATTTTTTAAAAAATACCCCTGATATGATGGTGCCTACGAGGATGTACATGGCAATACCCCCGAGAGAAATATCAATTGCGTCCTGGTTTGCAAAAGACAAGAGAAATATTTGTGCTATTTTAATCGAGAAACCCCATCCACTGGTATCAAGAATAACAAGAAGAATATGCACCATGGTTACTAGTGCACCTATTGAACCGAGTGCATAGTGGAGCCACATAGTGAAGGGGCGCTGGATCCATTGATATAATCGTACACGAATAAGACCTATGAAAAGACTCAGTCCGAGAAGGATAGCGCCTCCAAGAGCAGTGATACGAATAAGAAGGCCAAAATCAATTGAAGAAGCAGGAAAGGATTGAACTGTTAAAGACGGTTCTTTTCGAGATATGTCAGCGAGACTTGTAGTTTTATTATCTGTTCCCGCAACAATAAAATCAGATGTTATTGTTGGTGTTGGGATGATAATGATTCCGCCTCCAATAGGAGGATTTATAGAAGTTGGAGTTATTTGAGGGGTGGTGGTTTGCGTTGGTGTATGGTTGGCAATCCGTGTCGGTGTTGGAGTCCGTGTTGGAATAAGCGTCGGAGTGGGCGTACGGTTTATCGCATTTCCAACTGTGGTTGGAGTTGCAGAAAGTCGTTGTGTTGGTGTTGGCGTACGGGTGGAAATCTGTGTTGGCGTGGGAGTTCGTGAACTCGTTGGTGTAGGAGTTCGTGTATTCGTTGGGATAGGCGTCGACGTTGGTGTAACGGTTGAACATACCGTCGTAATGTAATACTTTGTCAAATACTTAGCAGTATTTGACAAATGATTAGAAGGAAGTATCACTTCAACTCCACAGGTGCGATGGTTTTGGTGTCCACTCCCCTTGGATCCGATTTCATAAATGTTATTGTTTTGCGCAATAAACAAACACCGACTGTCACTTGCCACCTCTGCTTTAGACATGCAAGGTGCTGCAAAAATGATAAATCTATAGGCATAATACAAAGAAAAATTTGCAAAAAAGAGAATTACCCATACATGAATTCCGTATTTGACAAACGGAGTCAGAAGAGACAGTTTTAGTTTCCGTTTTTGTTTTTGCATAAGAAGTGTTATCTCATATTTTAATAGAAATAATTGTGATATGATGATGTATGATGACATCATCTCAAGAACTTGTTTCTACATTAAAAGCGCAGCACCGTACACTCCAGGTTGACTTAAATCAGATATATGACATTACGCAGTCAGAATTACACAATAAAGGTGAACTGATTGTCGGTCACTTAGTTCAATTTAATAAGGATTTAGCGAATCATTTAAATGTGGAAAATAATGAATTCTACCCTGATTATTTGGAGAAAAAGGTAAAAAGAGGGGAGGATATATCCAGTACGAAAGCATTTATTAATCAAATGGCTGATATAGGAACAGAAGTAATACAGTTTTTGGAAAAATACCACACAAAAGAATCAATCGATTCTTCTTTATCAACATTTGGGAAAGAATTATCAATGATTATTTCCACCTTGAATACGAGGATTGAAACAGAAGAAGAAGGTGTGTTTAATATCTATCTCTTACTGTAGTTCTTCTGTAAGAACCTCTTTGAGCTTCTGTATGGTTTCCGGTTTATAGACAGATCCCGTAAACACCCGTTTCTTCATAAGAGCAAACAGTGATGTAATGGTTATTTCTTTCTCTTTATCAATAAGATCTGTTTTGCTCAAAAACACTATTTCTAGTTTGGTCAGAAGCATTGGGTTAAAGTGCTCAAACTCTTTCCGTACCACGGTGTATGCTTGGACAGGGTCATGACCAGTCGAGTCGATACAATGAACCAGAATTTTTGTTTTTTCAATATGTCTAAGGAACTTAATTCCCAGTCCTTTGCCAGAGGATGCACCTTCGATTAGACCAGGGATGTCAGCAATAGGATATATTCCAAACATTCCAATATTCGGCTCCAACGTGGTAAATGGGTAATTGGCAATTGTCGGATTGGCATTTGTTAGCATTTTGAGCAAGCTGCTTTTCCCTGCATTTGGAAGCCCTATAAGTCCGACGTCGGCAATACACCGTAATTCCAAATGAATTATTCTCATCTCTCCTTTTGAACCTTTTTCCGCAAATTTTGGAGTCCGATTGGTTGGTGACTTAAAAGCAACATTTCCTTTTCCTCCGACTCCCCCATGAACAAGAATATGGGGAGTGGTTGTGTCTTGTACTTCAATACTCTTACCCGAACCCACGTCAGTAATCGTTGTTCCTAAAGGCATCATGATAGTTCTGTGAAGCGCATTTTTTCCGAATCCGTTATGTCGCGATCCATCTCCTCCTTTTTCTGCCTGAATTTTCTTCTTATACCTGAATTCCCGAAGGTCATTGATGTTTGTTGAACCAAGTACATAGATATTTCCTCCGTTTCCGCCGTTTCCACCGTCAGGTCCGCCTCGTGCGGTTATCGCGTCACGCCGAAATGTTGCAGCCCCATTTCCGCCGTTTCCAGCTATAACTGTAAGAGTAATGTCATCAACGAGCATATATGCATTGTATCATGATTCACTATAATCCTATAGTAAGTTGACATTACGAAAAGGGTATGGTATGATTTTTATACAGATTTGAATCAGTGGATCTGTCTATATTTGATAAGTTGTTTGAATAACAAAAGATAAAGGTACCTCGATATTTACTTCGTATCTTTCTTCAATTATTTACACACGCGTTCTCATTTAGGCAGTTCTATTGATCGAAATTACGTTACATATGTATAAATCAGCATTTCATAGAAATACTACTAATCATTCGTTTCGGGCACCAGGTCCGAATGTTTCGGCAGCACGATACGTTAATAAATCAACTGTCTCAGAATCGATAACCCCATATGTTCCGAAGCATCAATTTGTTGATTTTCCGATATCGGACCGACTGAAAACAAACATACTTACCAGAGGGTATATGACACCGACGCCGATTCAAGATCAGGTAATACCATATATTTTAGAAGGACGTGATGTTGTGGGAATAGCAAACACTGGTACAGGAAAAACAGCTGCGTTTTTGCTTCCGCTTATTGACAAAATAATGCGGAATCCGAAAGAGAGGATACTAATAATTGCGCCCACCCGAGAACTTGCGGTGCAGATTGATGATGAGTTCCGATTGTTTTCAACAGGGCTTCATATACGATCGGCACTCACTATTGGAGGCGCTAGTATGGGAAACCAAATATGGAAGTTGCGGCAAAATCCAAATCTGCTTATAAGTACTCCCGGGAGACTGAAAGACTTTGTGAAACAGGGATACGTTCATTTATCAGAATTTAACACGATTGTGCTCGATGAGGTGGACAGGATGGTTGATATCGGATTTATCAGGGATATTCGGCACATTCTTTCTCTGCTGCCGCTTGTTAGACAGTCACTATTTTTTTCGGCAACACTCCCACCAGATGTCACAGGAATAGTCCAATCGTTTTTGAAAGATCCAGTCACAGTTTCTGTAAAAGTGAAAGAGACCGCAGAACATGTTGACCAGGACGTTATTCATGTAAAAAGTAAAGAGGAAAAGTTACAGGTATTGTGCACGCTTTTGAAAAAAGAAACGTCATCTAAAGTACTGATATTTGGTCGAACTAAATGGAATGTTGAGAAGCTTACCAGATCCCTTGCAGATATAGGTTTTTCTGTCGGTTCAATTCATGGAAACAAATCACAAGGACAACGGATGCGAGTGCTTGCGCAATTTAAAGAAAATAAGCTCCGCATCCTTGTTGCGACGAATGTGGCCTCCCGCGGACTGGATATTCCTGGTGTGTCCCACGTCATTAATTTCGATGAGCCGGAATCCTATGACGATTATGTTCATCGAATAGGGAGAACAGGAAGAGCAGATAAATCAGGAGTCGCACTTACGTTTGTTGTTACTGGTGGGATATCTGCGGCATATGCGAGCGGATCACACGTTCGCCGATAATAATATCATGTCGTGTTTGTTCATTCATAGGGTATTTCGATATTTTTGACAACAATATCCATCCGTCTTTGGGAATATTTTTTTTCACTTCCGCATAAAAAATATAGTGTTCTCCTAATGTGTCATGAATATAATCATAGACAGTGTGAATAGATGAGGGGGAGAGTGATATGCCGAGTGTTTTTTTGACGCATTCCTGAAATACGGTTTTTGGATTGGTTTTGTTTATGTTTTTCCCACAGAACAATTCAAAATGTAATAGATTTTTATTTGTTGATTGGTGCAAGAGAATTTTTTGGGAAGATGAGTGATATAGAAATCCGCTTGCATAAAAAGATTTATGCACCTTCACAGTATACCACAGCGCAACTGTAATTGGTAGAGACGAGTTATGTTTCTTTAACAGTATGTTTACTGTATAGTCAATGGCATTTCATGCGTTATAATACTCTTCATGAGTGCAAACATCCGTAACTTTACAGAACTTCTATTTGCGATGACTGAAAAGGAACTCCGTGCTAGATATAAATATACGATTTTCGGATTTTTTTGGTTGGTCTTAAATCCTATCCTTCAGATGCTTGTCATCGGGTTTATATTTCAATTTATAATAAAAACTTCAATTCCATATTATAATTTTTATTTATTTCTCAGTCTTCTTGTTTGGAATTTTTTTTCACTTTCTTTAACTAAGTCGACTCCTTCGATTGTCTATGAGCGAAGCCTTATCAAAAAAGCGAAATTTCCTCGTGCTGTTATCCCTTTGGCCATTATATTATCGAATTTTATTCACCTCATGATTGCATGTGTATTATATCTATTCCTCATAGTCCATCTGGGAACACTTACTTTCTGGAGTATGCCGATTATCATAGCGGCTTTCTTATTGTTATATATTTTTACCAGTGGACTTTCTTTGTTAACATCGGCACTGAACGTCCGATTTCGAGATGTTAATTTTTTTGTGTCAGCATTCGTTGTTATTTGGTTTTATGCAACGCCAATAATTTATTCATTTGATTTCATACCAAATGAACATATATGGCTTTGGAGATTTAATCCCATGGTGTCGATTTTACAATTGTTCCAACATGGGATGTTGAATTTCCCTCTTCCTGATAGAGGAATGTTGATATCTAATATTTGCATTATGATCTCCATCATATCTCTCGGAGTATTTGTATTTATGCATGAGAGTAAAAATTTTGATGACTGGCTATAACACATATGAAATCTCCTACGGTTCTTCAGTTAAAAAATGTTTCAAAAAAATATGAGATACATCATGAAAAACCAACGCTTGTGGAAAAATTTGTTAAGTCAAAAAATGAAACTTTTTGGGCACTTTCTGGAATAAATATTTCCATTGCCAAAGGGCAAAAAGTTGGAATTATAGGGGCGAATGGATCAGGAAAAACAACCTTGCTAAAAACAATCGCAGGAATAACAGCACCAACGACCGGTACCATAGAATCGCAGGGGAAAATTGTATCACTTATTGATCTCGAAGCGGGATTCCATGATGATTTGACCGGCGTTCAGAATATATTTCTTAACGGAATGCTTTTAGGGCTATCAAAGCGGCAAATCATGAAGGACTTTCAATCAATAGTTTCATATGCGGATATTCGTCAATTTATTGATGCCCCTTTGTTTACATATTCATATGGCATGAAGCTCCGATTGGGGTTTTCAGTTGCTATTCATGCAAATCCAGACATTCTTTTGCTGGATGAAAATATGGCAGTAGGAGACAAGGAGTTTAGAAAAAAATCTTTACGGACGACAGAGGAATTTATTCGCAAAAGAAAAACAATTATTGTCGTCAGTCATTGGGTTGAATTTTTGCGAAAGACATGCACCCGCATTATATATTTAAAGGAAGGGAAAGTTAAGGCGGATGGAAATACACACATAATTGATGTATATCTGAAGGAGAAATGATAAAAACACATATGGGTAAATGGATTACGCATAAGTCTGTATATAATTGTTATATAATGCTGACACAATGAATAATGGAGAGAAGAAAAACGTACGATTGAGTCTTGCTGTTGTAGGGGTACCTCAATCTCATTATGTCGAAGCTTCATTATCCTTGTTATCTCTTGCAAGTTATCTGATTGACCACGGTGTATTGAGAAAAAATGATATTCAAATACTAAATATTGAAAGATCAGATACATTCGAGGCAATTCAAAGGTTTAAACCTGATATTGTTGGCTTGTCCGTTTCCACTCCAGCCTATGCATACGCGACTAAAATTGCCCGTAGGGTAAAAAATCAATTAGGCGCGCTTGTTGTTATTGGTGGTCATCATGTCACCGGTCTTCCAGAGGATGTTCGACCTCCGTTTGATCTTGGTGTCATAGGGGAGGGGGAAGGGGCATTGTTTGACATCGTGACATTGATCAAAAAGAGAAAATCATACGAAGTTCATGATTTAAAAAAAATTGCGAATCTCGCTTTTCGCGATGTGCGTGGTGAGCTAACTGTTAATCCGATGCGTCCCTTGTTATCTCCTGAAGAAATACCGGTGAACAGATGGGATTTAATTCCAAGGGAACATCTTGTTCGGTATAAACCACTTATCCATGACGGTATCGCGACATCGGAGGCATTAACAGGAATATTTACCTCTCGGGGCTGTCCCTATAATTGTATTTTTTGTGCGCGGCAGGTTTTGTGGACTGAGGGGAGAGGATATCGCATTTTTCCTATCAAGCATGTAGTGAATGAGGTAGAACTTCTGTATAAAAAATATCACATAGATCATATATTTTTTGCTGACGATACTTTTGCGGTATCAAAAGTTCGTGTCAGAGCACTAATAGAAGAACTACGAAGAAGGAAGCTATTGGGAGTGATAAAAGTACCAGCAGTGTTCGTACGTGCTAATCTCATTGACCGTGAATTCATTGATTTACTCAAGGAGCTTGGCGTATATAGGATAAGTGTGGGGATTGAAACAGGAAGTCCTAAAATGCTTCGATATCTAAAAAGCGGTCCTCTTACCGTGCAACAAGTGAAAAATGCCATTCAACTCTCTGCGGAACAAGGAATATATGTAGGAGGAAATTTTATGTTATTTTCTCCTCATGAAACGCCTCGTGATTTTGAGCTATCGTATACACTTGCTCAATGGTTAAGTAAACAACCGAATGTTATCGTATCAGATCAATATATAACTACTCCATTACCAGGAACCGGTTTGTGGCATGAGGCAATACGAGAAAGGATAATAAACCCCAAACAATTAGATCATGAAAAGTTCATCATACTTCATAGGTCTTTTGATGTACAAGATGTTTTTTTTCGAAACGGAATGTCAAAAAAACAGTTACAGAGAGAATGGAATCGGTTTAACGCATTGGCCAAAATCGTAAGGCAAAAAGCACAGAAAACACCAGGGTGGAAAGCTGCAGTGAGGCTAACAGATAAAAGAAATAAATTAAATGATGCAAAGTTTGCAATGAAAGAAAGAATCAGAATCTTTTTTAGAAATCCAGTGCGAGGAATAATACGTTTAAGCACGAGTGGCGAGGCATGGAAACATATCTATACTGATACCAGGCAAGTATTGGAAAACACAAAGAAGCGTCTAGAGTAGTAACATGAATAACAAACGTAAACCCATTCGTATTTGTTTGATAGACGTGAAAGTGCCACATGCGGGTTGGTCTGGAACCCCATTAAACCTGTTGTCGCTAGGAAGCTATTTGGTCTCTCGTGGAGTGATACCTTCTAAGAATATTAAGATAATAAATACAAATACCAAAAACACCAAAGAAACAGTGTTGCTTTTTAAGCCCGACATTATCGGGTTTTCTGTTGTTTCACCTGCATTTCCAAAAGCAGTCCAATTAGCAACGATAATAAAGAAAGAATTCAATGGAATTATGATTATCGGTGGGCACCATATCACTGGGGCCCCAGAATTATTTGATGCTCCATTTGATGTTGGTGTTATAGGTGAAGGTGAGGGGCCATTAGAGGATATTGTCCGGTTAGTTCAAAATAATAAGAACCCATCTCCTTCTCATTTTTCAACAATTCCCAACCTTGTGTATAAAGTAAGTGATGGAAAAATTGTAGCAAATCCAATGCGACCATTGCTGAAACCAAATGAGATACCTCCCAACATATGGTCACTGTTAAGACCAGAAGAAATCGTAGGGTATGAGACTGTTATTGAAAATAGTATATGCAGAACCACTTTGGGAGCACAGATTTTCACATCACGAGGATGTCCGTACCAATGTGTGTTTTGCGCCCGGACAGTTATCTGGAAAACCGGCGCAGGGTTTAGATTATTATCAATGGATCATATTATTGCCGATATTGAATATTTGTATAGAAAGTTACACATTACATCGTTAACAATTTACGACGACACGTTCGCTGTATCAAAAGCAAGAATAAGAATATTAATACAGGAATTGAGAAAAAAAGGAATTTTGGGAAATATTGTTCTACCATACGTGTTTGTTCGCGCTAATCTTATTGACGAAGAGTTTGTTCAACTTCTGAAAGAATTAGGAGTGTTATCTGTGTTTATGGGTATTGAGAGCGGTAGTAAAAGAATGCTTAAATATCTAAAAAATGATTCATTAACACTTGCTCAAGTAAAAAAAGCTGTTCGGTTATTTGCCAAATACGACATTCGAGTTACAGGAAGTTTCATGCTATTCGTGCCAGGTGAAAAACCGATTGATTTGGATAAAACACATAGTATGGCTTCGTGGTTAGCTCATGAACCAAATCCGTACGCCATTGGAATGTATGTGACCGTGCCGTATCCGGGGACAAAACTTTGGGAAGACACAATTGTTAAGGAAAAGCGAGATATCGCATCGTTACCTTGGCAAAACTTTGTTACCTACGATCCAAAACAATTTTATGTTAATAAGGTATTCTTTCGCAATGGCTTTACAGATAAACAGTTAACATATTATTGGTTTCGTGTTTATAAACAACGCATGTATATTGAAAACCTTATCGCAGCTCTCCCTGGATGGAAAGAATCAACAAAAGAAGTTACCAAGCTGAACAAACGGATTTCATCTAGTCTCGAGATGAAAGAAAGAATTACACGAGTACTTCATAATCCAATTAGATTGTTTACTCGATTTAGACATAAACAAGTCTGGAGGTATGTGGCGAAGGACATTCGTTTATTAACAGGAATTAAGATTTAAGCCATTGCACGTAAGTGCATCCTGTAGCCACTCTTTTTTCTTTATCCCATCCTGAAGTTGAGCACTTTTTCATTTTTTTTCCGGAGGCTGTGGTATAAAGGACAAGGTTCGATCCGCAATCAGGGCACTCTTCTTCAAGGGGTTCTGTTGTTCCATTTATCCATTCAATATAATCACATCCCGTTGCCAGTTTTGTTGCCTTATCCCAACCTCCGGTTGAGCACTTTTTCATTTTTTTCCCAAATCTGGTCATGGTTAAAACAAGAGGTGATCCGCATTTTGGACATTTTTCATCAAGTGTCTGCGGCTCAAATGGGAGCCACAATACATAGTCGCACCCTTCATTTTTTTTGGTATCGGGGTTCCAAAATCCTGCACTACATCGTTGAAGTTTTCTACCAGAGGCAGTTGTTGTTACTTCACCAAGAGGTTTATTACATTTAGGACAAAGTTGTTGTGTCATATATAGCTACTATAGCAAGGATGCGTGTTTGAGTATAGAGTCTGAATTGACTATACTAAAATTAGGTATCTATGTGCATAGAAAAAAGATTGTCTCATAAGCGCCTCGGATTTGTTCTTCTCGAGCTTTTGATTGTTATTGGTATCATGAGCATTATTTTTCCAGTTGGATTCAGTTCCGTGAACCTTCAATTACAACGAGCCCGGGATTTGCGGCGAAAGTCTGATTTACAAAATATTAAAATAGCAATGGAACAGTACTATTCAACAGCAAATACTTTTCCTTCTGCAGCCCCTTTATGTGGGAAGCCGTTTGCATATAAATCAGAAGTGTTTATGAATGAATTTCCATGCGACCCATTAACTCATTTGCCGTATCTATATTTAACTGACAGTCTGATCAATTATCAATGGTATAAAGTATATACACATTTAGAGCGAAATGACGATATTATCATTGAACAGATAGGATGTCAGGATGGTTGCGGTCCGGAATGTGCATTTAATTACGGAGTGACAAGTTCAAATATATCAATTACTACCTGTATCTGGGCTGCTCCTATGCCGACACTTTCCCCTGTGCCAACGCTTAGATCAACAACCACGCCGACAACCACGCCGATAATGTCTCCTGCACCAGGTGAGACGATAAGTCCAACTATATATATAGAACCGACGCTTGTTCCATCATCTACAGTAGCGCCGACTACTATCCCAACTCCGTCATTTACACAAGATAACTATGTTTGTGCTCCTGGCGGTGGACAAGATGGGGCATGTGAAGTTTTTGATGATCCAGATAGAAGTTTATGCCCATTTGTATATCTTAATGACCCGACGTGTCAAAGCGCATGTGTAGACAAAGCAAGTAAATGCAAAAATTCATCCGGAAAATATAAACCCTACTGATTAGAGAATCTTACAGATATTCCACCAATTGGCTATATATTCAGCTCGTTTGTTTTGATAGGTAAGATAATATGCGTGTTCCCATACGTCGAGGGTCAATATCGGCGTATGGCCGAGAGTGAGCGGTGAATCCTGATTCGGAAGTGAATAGATAACCAGTTCCCTCTTTTCATTTTCGACAAGCCATACCCAGCCGCTTCCAAAATGATTGACTGCAACTTGAGTAAACTGTTCCTTGAATGTATCAAGTGAACCAAAGGCATGTATGACACGTTCGGAAAGTTGCGAATCAACTTGTTTTACAGGGCCAAGTATTGACCAAAATAGTGAGTGATTTACCACCCCACCTCCATGATTTCGAATCGCTATTCGATCATTTTCTTTAACATTCAACGATGGCAGCTGTTGTAACACACGTTCAACAGGAAGCACTTCAAGATCCGGATATTTGGTTATCACTGCATTATATTTATCTACATAGGTTTGATGATGTTTGGAATGATGAATCTCCATGGTTTTTGCATCGATAAACGGTGCAAGCGCGTCGTAGGAAAAAGAGAGTGTTGGTAATGTAGCCATAATGATTCTCCTCTAAAAGAAATTCTTTATAAGAATATGTGGATAAGAGATTAGTGTAGACCAGATACAAGTATGATGCAAGTTGGTATACTTAAAAGACTGCCTTATGATTATTAATCTGATTCTTTTAGTTTGCCTCATTGTTGTTCTAGTAGCGCACAATCTTTCTTTGGTTCCTTCGCAATTAATTCAAAGTATCTTTATACTTTTGGGCATCTTATCGACCATACCAGTCGGCATCAGTGCAGTAAAAGCCCTTTATAAAAAAAAGATATCAGTTGATCTCCTAGCGTCAATTGCGCTTTTCGTTTCCATGACACAGGGTGAATGGATATCAGTTACATTTATAAACCTTATGATTACAAGTGCCCGAATATTCGGGTTGTATACCGAAGGAAAAGCGGAGCGTGCAATCAAAAGCTTACTGAAACTTCGACCGGAATACGTCAATGTTAAAGTAGGAAATACTCTTGCCCGAACACATATTCAGGATGTAAAAATTGGGGATAGAGTTGTGGTTGAATCAGGGGAGCGAATTGCAGTTGATGGCACCATTATAGAGGGACAAGGGTCAATAGATGAGTCGACACTTACTGGGGAATCCATGCCAATTGATAAACACGAAGGAGATGTTGCACTAAGTGCGACGCTTGTCGTATCCGGAACATATTTGATAAAAACAGAAAAAATCGGTAAGGATACCACGTTTGAAAAAATTGTTAGCCTCGTTGGAAACGCACAGGCAGGAAAAGCAGGAATTCAAACAATAGCAGATACGTTTGCTTCGTGGTATATCGTGTGTACTGTCATAGGAGCCGCCGTTACATACGTGTTTACTAAAGACACAAATTTAGTGTTGGCAATTCTCCTTGTGACATGTGCGGATGATATTGCAGTAGCTGTACCGATGGCGTTTTGGGCAGCTATTGCATATGCAGCAAAGCGTGGAATCATTATAAAAGGTGGTCATTATCTTGAGGGCATGGCTCGCGTTTCTATATTGCTTACGGATAAAACAGGAACACTCACAAAAGGGCGTATAGCCGTTTCGGACATTCTTTCCTTTGGCCGTCATTCGACAAAACAAGTACTCGATTGCGCGGTATCCGCGGCAAGCATATCAAGTCACCCATTATCAAAAGCGATCATGAATCATGTGAAAAAGCGTCATGCAGAAGTGCTGATTCCAGATGTATTTAGGGAATATCCGGGAAAGGGGATTGTTGTATCTGTCAAACATAAACACATCGTATTGGGAAATCATAAATTACTGGCAGATAACGCAATATCTTTTTCTTATGAGATCGAGCAGATGACAAATAAAAAAAATGCTCAAGGTTTTACTGTTGTATATGTCGGATATGAACATGTCTGCATCGGTTGCATTATTTTGGTTGATGAATTGCGGAATAATATTTCCGGAGCCGTGAAAGAATTAAAACAATTAGGAGTGCATGAAATTATCATGCTTACGGGTGACAATGAGCGGGTCGCACGCCACGTCATGGATGAAACGGGGATAACTGCGTATCATGCAAATTTACTTCCTGAAGAAAAAGTCGATTTTGTGAAAAAGCATAGACATACAAAGTATAAAATTGCGTATGTGGGAGATGGAGTAAATGATGCAGCTGCTTTAGCTGCTGCTGATATCGGTATTGCAATGGGTGCTATCGGTTCGGATACTGCCATTGAATCGGCAGATATTGTGTTAATGCGTGACGACATGCATAAAATTCCTATGTGCATACTCATTGGCCGATATGTAATGCAGATAGTCAGACAGAATTTTTATATTTGGGGAATTGTTAATACAATAGGGTTAATCTTGGTGTTTGCCAAAATAATCGGGCCGGCTGAGGCAGCAGCGTTTAATTTCTTTACGGATTTTTTTCCGCTTGTTAATTCCATACGGCTTTTCCGTCGACAGTCTTTTGACCGTGTGATAGGATAACAACTATCCTGCAAACAATATACTTATGATTACGGAAATCATTTTTGATGTAGAAACAAAGAAACTATTTAGTGATATTGCATCCGATGACCCAGGGCAATTGGGTGTATCGATTGTTTCAGTATATAAGCGCTTACTTGATGAGTCTTTTACAGAAGTTTCAGGAGAAATGCGGAGTTTTTGGGAAACAGATTTTGACAGAATGTGGCCCTGGTTTTCAGAGGCTGATCGCATCATAGGGTTTAACACAATCCATTTTGATGTTCCCGCACTTCGATCTTATACAACTATTCATTTAGACAAGTTACCGCATCTTGATATTTTGGACCTCGTCCGTCAAAAAATCGGAAGAAGAATAAGTCTCAACGCGCTTGCACAGCAAACGCTTGGGAACGTAAAAACTGATCAAGGAACAAATGCGGTTCTTTATTGGATGAAAGCAGATCCTGTCAGTTTATCGAAATTACGTACGTATTGCGAAGCTGATGTATTACTTACACGAGACCTGTATGATTTTGGAAGGAAACACGGGTACCTAAAATATAGAGATAAATGGAACGACAGTGTCCGGGTGGAAATAGATTTTTCCTATCCGAAGACAAAAGATCCGCCACCCCAAATCGGATTATTTTAATCGTCGTGCTTTGATGGTAAGAAATAATGGGAATTCGGAACGGGCTCTGTTTTCCATTTTTGCAGCTTTACCGACACTTTCTTTTTCTGACGCCCATTCTTCAATTTGTTCAATGGCAAATCCACATTCTGAGAGCCATTGAGAATATGTTGAAATCGGAAAATGATATGTCCAAGTAACGGGTGAATTGATTGTCCCGGGATACATAGTTATCGGTATTTCAAGAGGCGAGAGATAACGATTAATTTTTCGGTACTGAAGTTTATTTTGTTCATCAATGCCCCAGCTTGATTGACGAGGGATGCGGAAGCACGGATGGTTGATAACAAAAACAAACACTCCCTGTATGTGAAGGTGTTGTGAAGCCTGACGTATGACAGAAAGAGGATGTTGGATGTTATCCAAAGTCAGAATACACGAACAATGAGAAAAGGAATCTGTAACGGAAATCTGATTTGTGATGTCTTCAATAAGATATCGGTGATTGTTTTGTCTATCGCGGTGTTTTGCGGCTTCAATAAGCGTTGGAGAAATATCAATTCCTATATATAAAATATTTTTGGGAATCATTCTCCCGAGAATCCCTTGACCGCACCCAAGATCTAGAAGCGAAGACGTTTGTGTGAGGGATAACAACTGAATGGTTTTGGGAATAACAATATTTACATGTGCCCAGTCTCCTGAATTGCCGAGTTTTTTGTCATACCAAGAGCCCACTGGTTCCCAGGTCGTTTGTTTCATATATACTACCGTAATATAAAATACCAAAAAATGAGCGCAAGTGAAATTCTATAGATGGCAAAGGGGAGGAAGGTGTTGTTTTGAATATATTTCAAAAAAAGTTTCACAGTCATAAGAGCGGTCACAAAAGCAACACCCGCTCCGATAATTATAGGGAATAATTGCGAGCTATCAACAAACGGTTTTGATTTAATAATGTCCAATGCACTTGCTGCAATCATGGTTGGGATTGCCAAAAGAAATGAAAATTCTACAGCGGTTTGTCTGGATAACCCAGTCATCATTCCTGTAAATATTGATGCAGCTGCTCGGGAGACTCCGGGGATAATTGATAGCGATTGCCCCACACCGACAATGATAGCTTGCTGAATAGTAATCTTTTCAAGCGTAGTAGTGAGCAGGGGGCGTTTTTTTAACGCGTGTTCGATTACATAAAACGCTACACCACCTATGCCAAGAGCAATTACCGTAATCATAGGATTTCCAAGAAGATATTCTTTAACCCATTTGTACGCGATAAATCCGATGATGCTTGTTGGAATAAATGCAGCCATGAGAGTTGACCAAATAATTCGTTTTGTAAGAAGTGTCTTTACATAGAGGAAACCTACTGCCATGATAGCGCCGAGTTGGATGACAATCTCAAATGTTTTGGCAAATTCCGTCTGAGGAATATGAAAAAGGGTACTCACAAGAATCATATGTCCTGTAGAGGAAATGGGAAGAAATTCAGTTATCCCTTCAGTGATGCCCAAAATAATTGCATGAAGGAAAGTCATGATTACTCTTCGATAATTTCAATGACGCCGTTTGGACAACCTTGAGCTGCTTCTCTGGCCAGTTTTTTTTCAGCTTCAGTAAAAGTTTTTGGGTCTTTTTTTAAGGATATCACGCCACTATCAAGCGAAAAAAGCTCTGGTGCTATAGCAGTACACAAACCACAGCTGATGCATTTATCTATATGTAGTTTAATGTTCATATTCCTCCTTATATTTTAATACGGTACCGTTTGCTATTGGTTCCACCTGAGGTTAGTTGTGCGGTTATTAAGAGTGTGGCATTTGTTATATTGTAATGTGGTGTGCATACACCATGGCTGCATGTGCCAAAATATAAATCACGGGAATCTGAAACAAGACCCGTTGTGGTAATTGATCCCATTGCACCCTGAGGTACTCCGTTTGCAAGATAACTTAATTCATAGGAAACTCGTTTCGTTGAGCTAAGGTTTTGAAACGTTACAACAATACTATTTGTTGATCTGGAAAGCTTTGCTGTTGAATATGAAGAACCTGTTCTTACACCCGTTCCAGTATTTCTAATCCGTAGTTTTGCAGCTTGAACTGGTAGCGCGAAAGTTAGAAGAAAAATAAATGAAAAAATACAATACAAATATGTTCTCATGTCCATATTATACCGTTAAATAATTAAATTTGATAGAATATAAGTGCATGAAAAAACGCATAGCAGTGATTCTTTCAATTAGCATTCTTGTTATCGGCGTAGTTGGTATTTATATTTTTTTAAAACAAAAGGCACAGGTTATGGTTTCTGCGCCAGGTTCCGTTCCAACAAATCCTCCTATTGAACTTGCGTTATGGGAAGATCAGGCAGGGTTTTCATTCAAGTACCCAAAGGAATTAGCGTTTAATAAACATGATGAAGATCAGGTAAATTATGCACACATTGAATTTACAAGTACTCTCCATCCGGGAAAACTTATTGTGTGGGCAAAGGATACGATATATGCAGATGTTAATTCATGGGCAACAAAAGATAAAGCGCTTGCGGGTGCACCAATTGTCGACACCACCCTTGGAGGAGTGCCAGCAAAAAAAATAATCATCGCAACACCAATTAAAAAATTAATCACCGGTGCTATTTCTGAACAGATTCTTTTTACTATTGAGGGAGAACCAGTAGAGGGAGATTCTTTTTGGACTTCAGTATCAGATACGGTTGTTTCAAGTTTTGTTTTTACACCAATACCGACAGATACTGAAACAAATGCTTCTTTTGAAGATGCAGGGCCTTCTGTTGACGAAGAAGAGGTGTTGGAATAGGCTCGTTTATGGTATAATCACTATTGACTTAGGAAGAAGTCGGATGTCTTTATCGAAGTGTTTTCTTCGTCTTATTGCTTCTAGAATTCCATCCTGAGGAAGAAAGGAAATCATTATGGCAATAAATCTATTTATTGGAAACCTTCCCTATACAATGGATGATGCTAAGTTGAGCGAAACATTTGCTCAAGCTGGCACAGTTGTTTCAGCTAAAGTGATTGTGGATAAGTATTCCGGTCGATCACGAGGATTTGGATTTGTGGAAATGAGTTCAGATGAAGAAGCAAAAAAAGCAATTGAAATGCTCAATGGCACAGCTGTTGAAGGAAGACCGCTTGTCGTCAACGAAGCACGACCACCAAAAACAGTGTAAATATTTTGTTTATATTACATCAAACCCCGCTTTGCAGGCGGGGTTTGATTGTTTATGGGGTTGGAGTTATGGATGGAGTGGGAAGTGGTGCGCATCTACCACCGGAAGGCTCTGTCCCACGGATGAAATACTCAGGTTTTCCAAAATAACACGGGAGGGAAAGAATAGAATCATTTCGTTCAAAGATCTCGTCCTTTTTGTCTTTTAGAAGCTCTACCATCATGTCATGCCAGATAGGCGCTGCTCCTGTGACTCCAGATGATAAATATGGATTCATAGGAGTGTTGTCGTTGTTTCCCACCCACACAGCAGCAAGAATTGATGGAGTATATCCAATAGTCCAATTGTCCCGTTTGTCATTGCTTGTTCCTGTTTTGACTGACACGGTTTTTCCGGGAACAACAAGTGCTGAATTGGGACCGAATGCATTAGTACGTGCAGCATTATCGCTTAATATATTGCTCATAAGCCAAGCAACTTCCGGTTTTACCGCCTGCACACCGTGCCCTTCTTTTGTCTGTTCATATATTTTCCCCATATAATCACTGATTTCCAAGATTGGAATCAAGTCCATGCGTTTCCCGTTATTTGCAAGCGATCCGAATACTTTCGCCATATCATTCATTGTTACCTCAGCCCCTCCCAACGTGATTGATAAACCATATCGTGATTCATCAGTCCATGAGGTAATTCCCATAAGTCTTCCTTTTTGGATAACCTGTGGGACACCTAATTTCGCGGCAAGTTTGACAGCGGGAATATTGTAGGAATTCCCAAGAGCGTATCGAAGTGGTGTTGATCCATGGAATTTATTGTCGTAATTAACTGGAGTATATGAAGGAAGTCCTGGAAAAGTGTAGGTGACAGGAGAATCGTCTAATATGGTGGCAGGGGTAAATCCGTTTTCAAGGGCAAGCGCGTAAGTAACTACTTTTATGGATGATCCTGGTTGACGAAGTGCAGTTGTCACGTTTACATTGCCATCCCGCGTCGTATCAAAATAATCGCGGCTTCCGACCATTGCAAGTATCTCACCTGTTTTTGGGTTAGTTACAAGCGCAGCCCCGTTTCCGACTTGTAGGGATGTAAGGTTGTTTACTTGACTCGTGACAATGTCTTGCATTTTTTCTTGGATGGACACATCAAGTGTCGTAACAACTCTGAGACCTCCCTGTTGGACTAGCCTTGCTCCATACCGTTTTTCCAACAAATCCTTGATATACATAACAAAATGTGGTGCCCTCATGGAGATATTTGGGGTAGCAAAATGTACTGTTTCCTTGTATGCAGCATCTGCTTCTTTTTGCGTGATATATCCATCCTCCTGCATTCTTCGGAGCACCTCAACCTGTCTCTCAAAGGCTTTTTCAGGATGGCCTCCAAACGGAGAATAATCAGATGGCGCAGCCGGAAGACCTGCAAGAAGTGCTGATTCTGCAAGTGTTAGTTCTTTAAGTGATTTTCCGAAATATAACCGGCTGGCTGACTCAATTCCCCAGGCAGTTCCGCCATAGGGAACCTGGTTGAAATACATCTCAAGAATTTGGTTTTTTGTATACATACGTTCAGCCCAAAAGGCGAGTATAATCTCTTTCAGTTTTCTGATAATTGTTACGTCAGGTGTAAGAAGTGCAGATTTGATCAATTGTTGGGTGATGGTCGATCCTCCCTGTATCCGGTGATTGATAAGGATTTCCCAGAAAGCCCGCGATATTCCTTTTACGGAAAATCCATTATGTCGGTAAAATTCTTTATCTTCTATTGCAATCGTTGCTTGAATAATGGATTTCGGTATTTCGCTCATTGGAACCGGATTTCTGTTTTGATCAGCATATATTTCATAGAGAAGTGCACCATTGCGGTCGTAGATTTTTGTTGATACTTCTAGGTCCCTTCGAGAAAGCATGGTTGGACTCGGAAGCTCCTTAAGCCATGTATAGGTGAAATATGGAAGGAATAAAAAGATAATTGAGACGACGATACCAAAGATAAATGATTTAACATGTATCATCAAATCGTGGGAAAAAAAGTGAATTTTGCGCATATCGCTTCTTGTGTTATACCACAGGCGTAAATTTTTACAAGAAGGAAACAGCTTGTTATGGCCGTATAAATATAGGTTTATTGTCTGGATGCGGACAGTCAAGACAATATGTTGATAATGCATCTTTGATAATGGTGTGATCCTGCATTTCAACATTATCTGTTTTTCCGGGTGACGCAAGGTCACCTGTGGATTTATCAATAAGTACCGGTTGGCGGAGGCTTTCCCGCTCAAAAGGTACCGTACCCTTGATGAAATATTCAAATCTGGTTGGACATCCGCGATCTCCTTCACCATCTTTCGGAGGCATAAGTCCGGACGTGGTACAAATTTGCGCACCAACAACTCCATCTGGTTGTTTTGGCCACACATCAGGTTTCCCTTCAAGCGCTTTCCTAATAATCTTATTCCAAATAGGAGCAGCTCCGGTGACTCCTGAAACAAGCCATGGGTTCATGGGTGTGCTGTCGTTATTTCCTACCCAAGTCGCAACAAGAAGAAACGGTGTGTACCCAATAGTCCAGTTGTCCCGTAGATCATCTGTTGTTCCTGTTTTAACTGAAACTGCATGGTTTGGTATGACCAGAAATGAGGAAGGACCGAAGGCGTCTTGTCGGGCGTTATTATCAAGTAGGATATGAGAAATAAGAAAGGTTGTTTCAGGACTTAAGACCCGCTCTCCTTTTAAAAGAAGTTGTGATGGAATATCTTTGTCAAGATTCGGGTCCGTGTATTCTTCAAGAATTTTTCCTGTCCGGTCAACCACTTTTCGAATAGAAACAAGATTACGTTTTATGCCAGCGTTTGCAAATACACCAAACGCCTCAGCCATATCAACCATTCGAACCTCTCCACCCCCGAGTGTGAGTGATAAACCATAATTATCAGGATTTGTGATCGTAGTCAGTCCGAACGCACTTGCTGATGCCACCATATCTCGGACGGTGTTAATAGCGAGCATTTTAACAGCTGGAATGTTGTAGGAATTACCGAGTGCAAATCGAAGTTGTACTGGTCCGTGAAATTTCCCATCATAATTTTTTGGACAATATGTCGGCTGGTTGATGATCCCAAAACAAGTGGGGATATCTAAAAACATTGTTGCTGGCGTGACTAATTTCCGTTCAATACCGATTGCATAATTAATGGGTTTTATGGAAGAACCCGGTTGTCTGAGCGCAGTTGTAACATTGAATCCGCCAGATGGGGTTGCAAAATAGTCAACGCTTCCCACCATGGAAAGTATTTCACCTGTTGCAGGATTTGTGACTATAGAAGCTCCGTTTGTTACATGTGTCGTTTCAAGTTTCGCAACTTCCGATGCTACTGTACCCTGGGCAAATTCTTGTAGTGGTAAATCGAGGGTTGTTGTAACTTTTAGTCCGCCTCGCTCAACAAGCCGCTCCCCATATTTGGCGACCAACTGTTCTTTGACATACATGACAAAATGAGGTGCCCTGATATTTGTCGGTTTTTTAAATACCAGTTCTGCTTGTTTTGCCTCATCTGCTTGCGAACTTGTTATGTATCTGTCTTCAGTCATCCGTCTAAGAACTTCATGTTGGCGTTGAACAGCGAGTGTCGGATTGTTTCCGAACGGGGAATAGAGTGTGGGAGCTTGAGGAAGACCAGCAAGAAGCGCAGCTTCTGCGAGATTTAAATCTTTCACCTGTTTTCCGAAATATTTTTCCGCGGCTGTTCCGATTCCCCATGCAGTTCCTCCATACGGAACCTGGTTTAGGTACATTTCCAGTATTTTATCTTTTGGATACATAAATTCTACCCAGTAGGCAAGAATAATTTCTTTTATCTTTCTTGTAATTGTCCGTTGTGGCGTTAGAAGGGCCGACTTAACAAGTTGTTGGGTAATTGTAGACCCGCCTTGTAATTGTTTTCCTGAGATTGTAGCCAGAAGCGCGCGGAGCATGCCACCGATGGGATTGACTCCTTGGTGTTTATAGAAATCCTTATCTTCAATTGAGATTGTTGCTTCCTGCACATATTTCGGAATTTCAGAAAGCGGAACAAGTGACCTGTTTTGATCCGTGAAAATATCAAATAGAAGTGTCCCGTTTCTGTCATAAATTTTTGTCGCAAGGGGAATATCATAAGACCCAAGTTTTGTTGGGGAGGGAAGATCTTTAAAAATGGAAAGATATACAAAAAGAACAAGCCCTATGGGAAGAAGCCAAAACGCAAATTTGCCATATTGCGTCAGAAACAGAACAGTTGATTTTTTCTTTATTGTTGGTTTTATCTTCATTAGTCTTCCTATTATATAATAGGAAGCATGGATTGGACCACATTCGTTTCATCGACAGAGGATAATGGCATTGCGCACGGTCATGTTGAAGAAGATTTTTTTTCACTTGTCCACGGTACTGTTTTTACAACTGCGCCAATTGCCGCAAAACTTGCTGTTGATACCTCACTTTGGGGATATGAGCAAATCAGACGCAGAAAATATTATTGGCTCGACAAAAAAAAACTCATGCAGCGTATTCTTCGGTCGACAAACATTGCGTTGTTTCAAAAAAGACGTGAGCCGAAATGTGAACTCGGTGCTTTTGTTGAGGGGGTATTATGCATTATCGGTTCTCGGACAGCGTGGATAGGGTGCATTGGAAAGGGAAGTTTATATGAAATGCGCACAAACGGAGAGCGACGGATATTGGGATATATCAATAACGAGATACACAATGAGCAGGATTCGCTCGGACGAGATCGGTATCACTGGCAATCTCAAGAAGATAGTGTTCCATTTGAAAAAGGAGATGTCATTATTCTTACGACGGGCGCAGCGGCGACACTTTCCATTGGTGTATTTGATGAGATAGCAAATAATCAGG
>Ga0172368_10001671_pt1 | contig 29775 bp, 22 predicted proteins | sample Lak11m_FD_114540 | JGI IMG/M metagenome (GOLD analysis project Ga0172368, IMG submission 114540) | Freshwater microbial communities from Kabuno Bay, South-Kivu, Congo - kab_022012_11m | ecosystem: Environmental > Aquatic > Freshwater > Lake | place: Democratic Republic of the Congo: South-Kivu...
AGCCCGCAGTAGCGCCCTGCCAGACGTTTTTGACACCTGGGCTTTGACACCTGACCACACCGAATCCGAGAAAACCTAGTGGGCGCAGCAGGATTCGAACCTGCGACTCCTACCGTGTGAAGGCTCGAAGGCGCATTCTTGCCCCCGCATGGTTGCTGTGTTTTCAAGTGGTTGGCGATGCCTGATGACGCTCGGTGATGCCGTTCTGGCGACGTTTTTGACACCTACTTTGACACCTGGACGGGCGGCTCGGCGCAAGGCTGGAGGCCGCCCGGAGGGCCTCGGGCTCTTGCCCACCCGATGCAGAAGCGGGTTGGCGAGGCGGCGTCGGCGGGGTCAAGGCATCGCTTCAGAATTCCAGTCACTTTTGGTCCGCAACTTCAATTTGGCGATCACGACCAACCCTTTGTTTTGAAAGGGGTTTTTCAATCGGAAGGGCCAGGTCGCGGGCGACCTCCCCCGGCGACCGAGAGCCCGCCACGGGGCGGCCTCCTGCATCGCGGTGACGGTCGTTCGGGATGGGCTCAACCGCCAACGCTCATCCGTAGTAGGCGAAGATGCGCCACACCCAACGAGCACCAACGACCCTGACCGACGCCGAAGCTCGTGCCCTGCTCGACGCCACCGGCCGTGCCGACGACGACTACCGCGACCACATGGTCATCAGCATCGCTCTCGGCACCGGCTTACGGGTGTTTGAGATCACCAGCCTCAGCGTCGGGGACGTTCGCAACGGGAAGGGGGCCAAGGGACTCTGGACCTTGCGCCCCGAGGCCACAAAGGGCAACGTCGGCGGCACGGTCGCCCTCCCGGACAAGCTGCGTCGCAAGATGTCCGCCTTCCTCACCTGGAAGACTGAACAGGGCGAACCCCTCGACGACGACGCCCCCCTGTTCATCAGCCGAGGTGGAGGTCGCGGTGGCGATCTCGGCGGCGGACGGCTCTCCGTCCGGGCTGTGCAGCACTTGTTCGCAACTTGGCAGGCCAGGTGCGGGTTCGACAGGCGGCTTCACTTCCACTGCTTGCGTCACACGTTCGCATCGAACCTCTGGCGGGCGACCGGTGACCTCCGCTTGGTCCAGCAAGCAGCCCGGCACGCCTCTCCGACGACGACTTCGATCTACACGCACCCGACCGACGAGGATGTCCTCCGTTCGGTCCAGCGGCTTCCCTGCTGATGGTCGATCGTGAAAGGCGCAACTCCCTTTACGCCAACGAGACCGTCAGCGATGCGTAAGCCCTTGATCCTTCGTGGCCGAGTTGCGTGTTCTGTCTAAACCACGCAACTCGGACGGCGACCCTGCGTCGTCGCCGGGAGGATGGGCAGGCGAGTGGCCCCGCTCAGGAGGGGCCGGCCAACACGTGGCCTGACGTTTTCTGCCTACTTGTCAGGACCCACACGATGTATCACCGTGGGGGCTCCGACGTTCATCGCGGAGGCGGTCCATGATCCCAGAAGCAACATACCCGGACTTGGGCGGTGCTCCGGCCGGGCGAAGCACGGCGAGGCTAGTTGCACTTCAGATGGCAGGGGCAATTGGACCCGTGCAGCCTGTCGTGATGGCATTCCTGCGCGTGGTCGATGGTGCAGTCATCGACTACGGTGCCGCCCGGGCCGCCCACTACGCCTACTGGAAGGAGCCAGGCCTCGGCGGGCGGGTGCCCATTGCGGCCATGCTTGTGCCGTCATTCCACCACATAGAGAACTGCATCTCGAACACGCATCGAGCGCTCCAGTTCTGTGATCGGGTCCGGCGATTGCCAGCCACGCCGCCGGCAACCCCACTGGTGGAGGGCGACGCATGGAGGCGGTTGCGGCCCAAGGCCAACCTCGTGCGCCAGATGCGCGACGCCATCCAACACACGGAGCAACGACTTCTCAACGGGGAGCTGGACGCGGCGGCCGTGGTAATGGAGTACGACGGGCGAATCGTCTTTGCTCCTCACCAGATCACGGTCGCGGACCTTGCTTGGACCATCGAAGAGCTTCGGCACATCGCGGCTGGAGTTCCAGGCCGGTTGCATCGCCCGGCTGGACCGGATTCCTGACACGCGGCTGCGCCCGCACAGACGCCGAGGGTCCACAACCTCGCCGCCACCGACCTGCCCGAGGACGGGTCCACAACCCGTGTCCAGGAGGGTGGTCAGAAGCAGATGGTTCTGGACACGTACCGGGTGCTGAACCAGGACATCGTTCTGGAGAAGGATCCCAGTCGCCGAGATCATGATCATCGACCACCAGGATGTTGCCGGACATGTCCATGCTCCCGGGGACCGAGATCATCCCACGGGATCATGATCTGTCGGGGAAGTGTTGACGGACATGTGCTCGCCCAACATGCCCTCCTGGTTGCCACGATCATGATCCCGACCGGGACGAGATCTTCTTCGGCGCCGAGGATCTTCATGAACATCTTGCCGGCCGAACATGATCCGTCGCCGGCCACGATGAACCCATCGGACAACATGCCGACACTTCTCCGACCACGATCACCCCGACGTTGTCGATGACGACACCGACAGCGTCCTCCTCGAACAAGCCAACCGGCTCCGCTCACCATGCCGAGCGGAAGACCTCCTTCCGAAAAACGGACGGGGGCGTTCCAGGGTTGTCGCCCTGATCGGCAGAGCACCCCTCACGATTTGTGCCCAGGTTTGACCCTCCCGAGCACCTCGACGACGACAACCCCGTTCTGCTGCTGGACATGGACGCCGAGGTGCCGAGCGTGCCGCCGGGCTCCCTGACGGAGTCTTCAAGGCGACAACCCTGACAAAACCGTCCTCGACCGGGGGCAAGAACTATCCCCAGAAGGGTAGTGGTCATCGAGGGCGGTCGAGGGCCGGTCGGTCTCGGTAAAGCTTCTATAGGGCTGCGTCAGTAGACAGGAGGACGTCATGAACAACGAGAACACGACCCCAGCATCCACCGTTCGGATTGGTGCCACCGCTTCGCAGGTCGCCGAGCGGTTCCACGTGGCGGAGAAGTCGATCCGGCGATGGGCGCAAAGCGGGCTTATCCCCGCGTACAGGACCGGGCGAGTTTGGCGCTTCGACTTGGATCTGGTCGAGGAGTCCCTGTCTGCTCGACATGCGGCGTAGCCCTTCGAGAGGAGAGCGACCATGGAGCAGATGTCTCTGCCGCCTGAAATAGCCGGCCTTGCAGCCCAGATCCGCGACCTGCGTCGAGGATCCTGCCGCTCCCCCGGACGCCGCCGTCTCATGGCTGAGTGCGGCGGGCTCTTGGCTCGGGGTGGGCATCGCCTCAAGGAGTTCAACATGGCAGGGTACCACGACCGCAGCGCCTACCGGTGGGTCCAGTACTTCACGGCGATCATGGACCTGTACGTGCTCGACCAGTGGACCGACGAGTGCTGGTCCATTCCCGTCGATGAGGTGATCAGGAAGCACCGCGAGGGCACGACCGGCCCGCGACCCGGGTCGGCAGTCGCAGCCTAGAAAATGAGACAACCCCGCCACGGCTTGGTTTCGCTGGCCTGCCGTGGACGGGGATCGAGAAGGAGAACTATATGTCATCATACGCTTCTGGGGCCCCGACCTCACCCACAGGCATCGGGCCCGATGTCATGGTCGCCGCCGCCGCTGCTCTGCTCGACCACCTCCCCGGCATCGGTGGGCAAGTCACTGGCGACTTCGAACGTGCACTTCGCGGCGACCTTCCATGGTTCATGTGGCGGGGACTCACGCCCGGCGACCCCGTCGGCCGGTACTGGATTCCGGCTCTCTGGGGTTCCGATGGCCTTGCAGCGTGCGTCGCCGAGGTCGCCTCGGAACATGCCATCTCCGAGTTGGAGGCGACGGACCGCGTTCGCCTTTACCACTCGGGCATGACAAAGGATCGCGTTGCATGGTCCATCGCTGCCCCCGCCGAGATCGACCACCTCCCGCGTGCAGAGCAGGAACGTCGATACGCCGCCCTGGCTGCCGCAACCGGGCTCTCTTGGGCGTTGCTGGTGTTCACGGGAGGCAAGTCTGTCCATGCCTACCTGGCATTCGATCGAGCCCTCGCCCCTTCTGATCCCCTTCGCGAGCGCATCCAGCGACTCCTCGTCGTGATCTTGGAGGGCGACACCCGAATCACCGATCCGGGACGGCTGATGCGGCTCCCGGGCGCTGTCGGGGAACATGACGGCACTCGCCGCGAGCAACCGGTCCTCCATCTCGACCCGTCGGCGCACTACGCCCCCGAAGACATCGCCTTCCGGCTGACCACCTACGCCGAGAGCATGGGCATCCATGACGTGGACGACGCCTACAAGGCGCTTCAACTTGCCGAGCAACTGGAGGTCGAGGCGCGTCATCAGATCGCTGAGGCGGCGGACGAGCTGCGAGCCCAAGCGGCGCTCCTCCGGTCGACCCGAAGCGCCGTAGACCCCGATGACATCGCCCTCGCATACGCCATGCTGGGGCGAACTCCTCCGGGCTCTCATGGTTCCGGCGGTGGACTCCAGAACGGGTCCGGAACCTCGCGTGGAACCACGTTCATCGTCGATGACCTCTCCGCCTACGCCAACATGGCTGCGGGCACCCGGCGAGTTACCACGCCATGCTGTGGTGACGGTGGCCCAGGCTCCTCTGGTCCCGCAGGTGTCGTTTTGCAGGCAGGCAACGACCCGGTGGTCTACTGCCACCGGTGCCGTCACACGATCATCCGACGGGTCCCCACCCCGACGTTGCGAACTCCGGCACCGACCGCATCCGCAGCCACGGTGCCCACGGACGCCCCCATCACCCCAGCGGGCGTCACCCGGCATCTCGTCTATCGGGACTCGGAACTCGTCATGGGCAGGTTCATGCCGTTCGAGCCGGTCACGGCTCGCGTCACCGTTCTGGCTGGGCCCAAGGGCTGCGGGAAGAGCGAGGTCATGTCCCAGATGTCCCGAGCCGTACAAGCTGTCGGCGGGGACGTGGTTGCCGTCGCACACCTGCGGGCCCTCGTCTCGGGGCTCGCACGTCGCATGGGCCCTGCTGACGGGAGGTCCTTGCCGGACTACCGGGATGCCAACGTCGACATGGGCGGGTCGGTCGCCGTCTGTGTCAACAGTCTCCACCGGGTCGAGATCCATCACATCGAAGGCGGCGGTCCCATCGGCGTCGTGGAGCCGAGGCGGATAGGGATCCTCATTGTGGACGAGATCGAGCAGGCGCTGAGGGCGTTGTACTCCGGCACCATGTCGGGACCCGAGTCCGCCGATGCCCTTCGGCATCTTCGGAACATCATCCGCCAGGCAGACCGCTTGGTCGTAGCCGACGCGGACGTGTCCGACCTGACCTTCCATTGGCTCCGGACCCTCCTGCCGGACGCGGACATCGAGTTGCGGGAGGCTGTCGTCCCGAACCGGTACACGTACCGAATCCACCGTGACCAAGTCGACCTCGTGCAGCAGTTGACGGCACGTCTCCGGGCTGGCGAGCGCATCGTCGTCCCGTGCATGTCGGCGAAGTTCGCCAGCGTGCTCGCACGGCTTGCCCGCGATGCCGGCGCTCACGTCGGGCTGATCGACGTCGATTGGGCTCGGGACCACCGGGCGGAGCTTGAAGACCTCGACGCATGGATCGCTCGTGAGCAACCCACGTGCCTGATCTACACGCCCGTGTTGTCCACAGGTGTGTCGCTCGACACGAAGGGCTACTGGGACCGCATCATGGGCTTCGGCTGCCCCCACGTCGGGACCGCACAGGACATGCACCAGATGGTGCATCGGGTTCGCAATCCTCGCTGCACCGACATCGACCTGTGCATCACGCCCGGCGGCGTCGACCGACCAACCGACAAGGGCAAGATCCGCCCCGTGCTGTTGAGCCTCGCGGCACGGGCACAGCGCCGGATGCCCGGTGACTGCGGAGCCTTGTCCGAGTACGCCATGGTCGAGTTCGAGGGTGGCAAGGTGACGCCCGCCGACCCCGCCCACCTCGACCTCTACGTGGACGTCCTGGCCCACGAGCGGTCATGGGGCGGGCACGGAGGGCGTCTGTGTGACGCGATGCCAGCCTACCTGAAGGCGGTCCGGGCCAAGACCGTCGTTGTGGAGTCGGCAGCGGCACAGGCGAGGGACAAGCTCGCCGAGGCCAAGGAGGCTCTGAAGACTGCCACCGAGAGAGTCCGGTGGGTCGACGCGGCGGCGGCCAAGGTCTCCGACCCCGAGAAGCTCGTCAAGGCACGCGAGAAGGCGGCCAAGGTCAAGGAAGACGCCAAGGCGAGCCTTCAGAACGCCAAGGCAGCCCCTGCTCTCGCGGCTGCGGCAACGGCTCGCGATACCCTGCGGTCCGCTCGTGAGGCGGCTCGGAAGGCACGGGCAGAGGCCATCCACCAGGCTCGCGAACTGACCGACGCAGAGGCGCTGGACATCCGCGAGCCCGACACGACCGCCGACGCTCTCGCAGTCGAGCGGTGGGCAGTCCAGCGTCACTACGGCGATGCAGATGTCGAGACCATCATCCGGGACCGGGACGGACGCCGCCGTGTCATCAGCCGCCGGTGGGCCCACCTCAGCATGTTCCGGGCGGGTGGGGATGACCGAACTGCTCTCGCCTACGCCGACGCTGGCGACGGCACCATCGCCCACGCTCGCCACCGTTGGGCATGGGCTGCGGTGGCGGACCGGATGCTCCAGGACTTCGGTGTCCCGACCCTTCCCTTTGGAATTGATCTTAAGGAAAAGGTCGGGACACCCCCGATCGAGATCCCCACCGGCACCTGGGCGGCGGCGGCGAAGCGGGCGCAGGAACTGAGGCACGTGCTTGCCGAGTTGGGGATCACCATCCCGAGGAACATCACCCAGGCTCCCGGACAACTGCTGGAGGCGGTGCTTCGGTCGGTCGGGATCACGCTGCACCACAAGCGAGTTCGGGCGGACGGCAGGCGGGAGTACCGATACACGATCGAGCTCAAGGACGTGATCGCCGTCGCGGAGGACGGCAAGCGGTACCGCGAACGCCTCGTGCAGGCGTACCGCGACGCCCGTCCGTCCATGGTGGTCCCGCCGTTCTCGCCAGAGATCGAGGAGCACGTGCTGGCTTGGTTGAACGCGGCGTGACCACCCGGGAGGGATGACAGCCCGCCGAGGACCTGCCAGCCCCATCGACGTGCCACGGGACCTGCCGGGGTCGAGGGCTCGCCCGAGTAGGCGACCGACCCGTGCCGGGCGACGGTCGCCCCGTCGGTGTGAGAACGCACGCCGTTTCATAAACCGCCCCCGTTTCTGAGACAGGGCTCCTCCGTCCCACCAAGAGCGCCGCCGGTTCCAGAAATCGACCCGAGAATCGGTGAAGCCGTTCCCCCTTGGGGTAAGTTCCCCATGAGGACGACTCCCCAATTCATCAGGTTCCCCGGCGGCAAGGCAAAACTGGCAGCAACCGGGATCATCGGTCGCCGACTGGGGGACATCACCGGCGAACTCAGAGTTCCATTCGCAGGCTCGCTCGGTGACGGGCTCGACCTGCTTCGGAACGGGCACCTCGGCCCCCACGCCAAGGTGTGGATCAACGACATCAACCCAAACATCGCCAACATGTGGCAGGTCATCCTGGGGCAGCCCGAGGACCTCTGTGACCGGGTTCGGGAGGTCGTTCCGTCGAAGCTCCTCTTCCACGAATGGAAGCGATCCCTTCTGGATGCCTCCGTGTCCCTCGACCCCGTCGAGCGAGCCGTGCGGGTCGTCGGAGTGCATCGCATGTCGCACTCGGGGAGGGGCACCAAGGGCGGTGCCCTCGGCAACATCGGATCACGTTGGAATGCAGCCCGCGTCTGCGAGGGCATCGAGGAAGCGCACGGGTTGCTGAAGGGACGTACCCGAGTGTCCTGCCAGGACTTCGGCGCTCTCCTCGAAGCACCCGGACGGGACGTGGCCCTGTACCTCGACCCTCCGTATGTCGTGGCTGGGGACGGTCTGTACGAGTTCCCGTTCAAGCCCGAGGACCACCGCCGTCTTGCCGCTGCCCTTGCGACGACGCCGCACAGGTGGCTCCTCTCCTACGACGATCACCCCGTGGTGCGGGGGCTCTACGCCGACTGCCGCATCGAGCAGGTCAATGTGAACTCCGCGACTCACCGGACGCAGGGGGAGCTACTGATCCGCCCGCCGGTGTGTCGCCGTGGACGCCCCCGCCGCGATGCCCTCGACACCGCCCGGGAGGTGCGGGACTGTCTCGTCCGTGGGCAGTGGCATGGGCACCCGACGGCATGGCGGCGCTGGGGGGCGTGGACGGCGGACGGGAGCCTGGCGGACCGCCTGGCCGCCTTGGACTACGGTGCGGAAGCCAAGTCCGCGTAGGCGGTTCCTGGTCCAGATACTCTCAGCCCCCGAAGCTGCTTCGAGAATCGCCCGGTGGGGTTCTCGTGAACCCAAGAACTGATTCTCGAACGTTCTCGCCGACCCGGAAGAATCCGTCCCTCGTTGTCCATGACGAGGTCGCCAACCTGGCGGTTGGTTGCTGGTTCAGCAGCATCCTGTCCCAGCCTGCGGGACTCACCGGGAGGGTTATGCTGGGCGGCGTGGAGGTGTGCGGGCACGACGCCCCCGAGCTGGTGCCACGGCGTGCTTGCTGTGCGAAGGCGGAGATGACGGGCGGTGGTTCCGCCGCTGGTCCACGGAAGTGGCCCTAGCCACCGTGCATGATCTCCCGGACAGCGTCCCCTGACAGGTGACAGGGCGTCGCGAGGGCATCAGCCACCTTGCGAATCGCATGCCAGTGAACCCGTACCAGCATCCGTGCATCCCGCTTCACCTTGTCCAGAAGGTCAAGGTCCTCGTCCACCAACTCCTCGGCCTGCAACAGGTCCTTGAGACCGCCGTTGACCCAGGTGCTTTCACGGCTCCGGTGGGTCACCCGCCACTGGGCCACTGGGCCGGCGAAACGGGCCACGGCTCGCTCTTCCGGGGGGAGGGGCACCATCCAACATTCGCTGATGATGGGCATGCAGAACACGTCTTGGACGGATCCGGGGGCTACTGCCTCAGCCACCACGGCGTGTGCAGCCTCGTGGACCCGTGCGTATAGGGGCATGGTTTTCTTCATGACTTGCCTCTTTGCTATCATCTTGGTCATTCATCAGGACGAGCGAGGAGAGGATCTTCCCGCCTTCCGGCCGAGTTCTTCGGTCTCGCCCCCTACTACGCTCGGGGTGATTCGATTGAGCCCCCGCTGGAGCGTTCAGCGATCTTTTCGTCGGAACGCACGGTCGGCGGTCAGGTCACACCGAGGATCCAGCCTTCACGCTCAGCAACCCGTCGTTCCGCCTCCGAGAGCGGAGGGTCGAGGTAACGGCCCAGGATGCCCTTGGCGTCGGCCTCTTGCAGCCATCGGGCAACCGAGTAGGCGTCGTGCTCGTCGCTGGAGCGGTCGTCCTTGTCGTATCGGTGGTGCCACAGGCTCGGGTACACCTCTGCGATCAGCGACTTGCCCGACGGGACCTCCCAGCCGTCGAAGGGCCAGAAGTGCACGTGGTCTCCGACCTGCTCACGTATCACGGCCAGCCAGGGGATCCCGGCGTGCGAGGACTTCGCCACCGCCCCCTGCACGTCGAACAAGAACAGGCTCTTCGCTGAGGAGGTCCACCGTTCGGTGAGCCGGAACTCCTTTGGCGTCCCCGTGCGCTCGTTGCCCTGTCGGAGGCTCTCAACCGTGGCGTCGGGCAGATGCGTCGGCCAGTGCTTCACGAAGTCCGCCAGGAAGCTCGGCCAGTCCCCGACGTGGTGACGGTCCAGGTACGAGGACGGAAAGCCGAAGGCATGGTCGATGCCGGCGACGAATGGGACTTGAGCCTTCGCCACCCCGATCAGGTGCGAGGCGACGCAGCACCGGGACCACTTGACGCCTTCGGGGGGCAAGGTCTTCACTGGGTCCCCGGTCGCAGAGGCGGTGTAGACCTGAATGTTCGGCCGACGCGTCGTTGCCTTGTCCGCACCGCTGTAGTCGATGCCGACATAGGTCTCGAACGTGGGTTCCATGGTCTTCTCCCCCCTCTTGCCGCCAGGGTGGACTTGCGGTTGGAGCGTCAGGGACGACACAGGTTCCGGTCAACTCCCCTCCTCGCCGACCCCGATCCGCCTCCGAGCCATGTCGAGGTACTCCGCCTGGAGGTCGATCCCGACAAAGGTTCTCCCGTGGTCACGAGCCACCTTGCCCGTGGTCCCCGAGCCGGAGAACGGGTCCAGCACGGAGCACGGGACGACCTCCTCGACGCCGCAGGCACAGGTGGGCTGCCAGCCCGTGGTCTCCCTGGACCTGGCGGCGAGGACCGATCCGGCGGTCCCCGTGATCTCGACGCCAGCCACGCCAGCAGGACGCCCGGTGCTTGTCATATCCCCATGGGTATCGCCGCCGTCAGAAGCGAGGGGGTCGCCGGAGGAGACGAGCCTCGACCAGGGTGACCCGCACCGAGCACACGCCCCGAACGCCGAGGTCCCGGCGAGGATCATCGGCTCGACCAGCGCCTCGGGCATCGTGGCGAAGTGGGCCTCCGGGAAAGGCTGGGTCGGGAGCGTCCACACGGACCTCCGGTTCCGCCCACCGTTCGGACGCGGGTCGATCCCATGGGGTCTCGTGTGCCCGTCGGCACGACCTCCGACCTCACGCATACGGAGCCGTCGGTCGTCTTTCGGTCTCGGGTCCGCGAACGGCTCCCTCACGGCGTCCGCGTCGTAGTAGTAGGAAGCGTCCTTGGTGAGCAGGAAGACGTACTCGTGAGCCCGAGTGGGTCGGTCCGTCACCGGGTCAGGGAGCGGGTTCAGCCGGTGCCAGATGATGTCGCTCCGTAGCAGCCAGCCGTCCTCCTGGAGAGCGAAGGCGACCCGCCAGGGGACGCCGGTCATCTCCTTTGGCTTGATCTCCGGGTTGGCTCGGCTCACAGGGGGCGTCCCGAAGGAATCCCCGAGGTTGACCCAGAGGGTGCCGTCGTCCCGAAGCACGCGGCGGACCTCCCGGAAGACCTCGACCAGGCGACCGACGTACTCGGCGACGGTGACTTCCTGCCCGATCTGCCCAGGGACGCCGTAGTCCCTCAGCCGCCAGAAGGGAGGTGAGGTCGCGACCATGTGCACGGACTGGTCTGCCAGCAGGCGGATCCCATCGAGCACGTCCACGCCGTACAGGAGCCTCACGCCAGGTGCCTCGATGACCCTTGGCTCGATCTTCACGACGGGCACAGGGTCCGCACGCAGGGCGGACAGGGCGTCGTTGACCTTGCCACCGTGCTCGCGGAGGTGTTCGAGAACGCGGGGTCGTCTCGCCTCGGGCACGGCGGCAAGGCGTTGAGCCTCGGGCATGGTGGCCACGACGCCGGAGGTCATGGCTTCCAGGACCTCGGGGGCGTGGTCGGCGATCCTCGCCGCTTGCCTCACGGTCTCGGAGGACACGCCTGCCCGGGACCCGGCGACCTCGATGGCTCGGCCTTCACCACCGGCAAAATCTTGCCTGTGGTGGGCTGCCTCAGCCCTCCTGGCGTGTGCCCGAGTTTCCTCGAAGGGCAGCAGCCTGACAGCCAGTGCGGCTCTCTGGGCAGTGGTGAGGTGGCGGCGGGTCAGGTTCATGGAGAGGACGAAGGCGAGTGCCTCGTCAGACGTGCCTTCGAACACCTGGAAGCGGGGTCCGACCCCGGCTGCAATGCAGGCAGCGAGGCGGTTCCTGCCGTCGAGCACTTGGTCCTGGTAGACGACGATGGGGACGCGGAGCCCGTGCTCCCGGATGTCAGCGACCAGGGCGGCGAGGTCCTCCGGCGTCATCAGCGGGAAGAGGTCGGCGAGGGGGTGGGCTTGAGTGGAGGACACGTTCGCCGTCGGCACCTTGACGGCGCTGCCATCAGAACGGGATGTCATCGTCGAAGCCCGATTGGGGCGTGTCATCGAGCGGAGGCTCGTCCGACGAATCGACCGTCGCTTCGTCTTCCTGAACCGGTGGCACTGCCCGTCCTCGCCAGTCCCCTGCGATGCTCGACCAGTCGATGGGGCGCTCCTGCTCGCCAGTCCAGACCTCCCAAAACTCCGGGTCTGGCGACCTGGGACGGTGCTCGACCGGCAACTCGTTCATCTCCACGACCACCGGGGCCGGTGCCGCCCAGCCCAACAGAATCGCCCGTCGGGCTGGCAAGCTTGGAAGTTCTCGCAGGAGCCCGCCGACACCGTCCGGGACGAACCGCCGCACGAGACCTTGGTCCTGGTCGTTGACGATTCGGTGGAGCAGGAAGGTGTTGCACTGGGAGAGCGCCGTGGCGGAGAGTTCAGATGGGCGCTGTGAGGACAGCACAAGGCCAAGGCCGAACTTGCGGCCCTCCCTGGCGATCCTCTCGATGACGGAGCAGCACGCCCTTGCGACGGGCGGGGCGAACTCCCCCAGGAAATCCCGATGCACGAAGCTGTGCGCCTCTTCGAGCACAAGCACAGTGGGAAGAGTCTCTTTGGTGGTGCGTCGGTATCGCTGCGTCGCCTCGAACACGATCCGAGCGACCACGGCGACGATGAGGTGGATGATCTCGGTGGGAACGAGCGACAAGTCGAGAACGGCGACCCGCCCGTTCGTTGCGCCGTCCGATCCGACGATCTCCGTGAGCCATTCCTCCAGCGACGGGGCGTGATCCGGGTTCGCAACGGACGACATGCGTCCCCTGGACAGGAGTCCGCGTATCCGGAGCGTCAGGGTGTCTATGAATGGACCGAGGTCGCGTGACGATGAACTCGAAGCCAGGGCGTCAACGTAGCCGGGAACTGAATTGACAACAAACGGCACGGGAGCATCTTCTCCCGGTCCACCGGTGTCGGCGATCCCCAGAAGGCCAGCCAACGCGTCAAGTTCAGTCAGAAATGTCCAGGTGTCTTCGACAGGAAACGCCTCGTGCCAGGGCGTGTGGTCGTTCTTCATGCCGCTTCCGCGTGCGCCAACTTCAAGAGACTCAGCTCGGGCAGCCATGGATAGCAGGGCAGGCTTGACTCGCTCCTGCGGGCATTCGCCTTGACTGGCGGCTCGCCGTAACGCGGATGCCATCTCAACCAAGCTCGATGCAAAGTGCTCCTTTGGCCACGGGCCGCTACGATGCTCGCACGCGTCGACCCGCTTGCGGATGTCCAACCGAAACGTCTGCACGTTGCTCCGCAGTTCCGCGTCGAAGGGGGTCGGCGTGTCGAAGCCCGCCCGGAGGTGCCTCAACGCGTCCATCAGCAAAGGTCGCTGCACGCCCTTCGAGGCATTGGTGAACGCTGCCCACTCCTCGCCGTTCCACAGCCAGGCCGGAACCGTCAGCCTGTTCGTCCCTTCGGTCTCTGGGTCGACCTGGAAGAGGCGGCACCCGAGCCCCCCGAACGAATTCGCGTACTCCCCGTTTGGGTCGAGCACGATGAAGCGGGCGTTGGGATCGGCAGGCTTGCCGGCATCGACCCTCGCCTCCGCCGATGCCTCCAGGCACCATCTTATCAAGCCCGCTACCGAGCAGCTCTTCCCGCTCCCAGTGTTCCCCAGTACGGCGAGATGCCTCCCGAAGAGCTTGTTGGGATCTACATAGACCGGAGCCCGTCCAGCCATCGGTGCGGTTCCGATCAAAATACGCCGCCCCAGTTTGCCGTTCTCCCCTTCAACGACAGCCCGGAGCTGCGGCCCCGACGGAAGCAGCACCGGGTCCCCGACTGAGGGGAAGCAGTCGACGCCCCGTCGAACCTCGTAGGATGGATCGTTGTCCTCAATAGCCGGCAGGGCGACGAGCGTGGCAATCGGCACGACAAAGATGACCCGCTGGGGAACCGGGAGGGCCACCAAGTCCCTATTGCGGCCCGCGATGCCGTCGGGCGTCGGGTACCGTTCGAACCTCACTGCCTCGACCTGACAAACTGTCGCACCCACCTCATGGGGCACCAACACGATGCTGTTGATGCGTGGGAAGCCTCGCGGGATGCCCGTGTTGAGTGCAGTACCGGACGGCGCATCGAGGTGGAGCAGAACCCTGATGCCATCAGCCGAGACCGACTCGACGGATCCCACCACTGCGCCGCCAAGCGCCTCGGATACGGTTGTCATGTTCCCGCCCCGATCTTGTCTGGGTCAGGAGACGGGTCCACGCCGCTGGCGAGGTTGTCGTTGCCTCCATGTGGGCCTGCACGCGGCGTTTGCCTGCGGGCAAGAAGGTCCATCATCCTCCAGGTGTTGCGGTCGATTGCCGGCGTCGGTAGGTAGTGATCGACGAGTTCCTGTAGTCCTCCGACCTTACGCCCGATGAGGGCGGAGATCTGCTCGTCTCTCGCAATCGCGTTGCAGAACCGGGCAATGCGTCCGCCCGCACCGTCGAACGAGATGATGACCAGGTGCGTAGACGGAATCGTCAGCATGCCCTTGATGACGCGGTTGACGTGATCGTCCCCGAATCCGTAGCCGTAGGTCACAAGGACCGCGTTGGGCTGGCAGACGGCACCGGCGAAGTCCCGGAACAACTCGGCGTAGGGGTACTCCAAGGTCTCCACATCCTTGGCAGGGTTCGGGTAGATCATCAGGCCCTCAGCACCAGCCGGTAGGCCGCACTGCCCGCCACTGGCTCCGAACGGCACGGGCTCACGACGCACCTCTCGACTCTCGGCCGGGCCGCCTTCGTAGTACCAGTCGATGGACCCGTGCAGCTTGGTCAGACGGACGACTCCTTCGAGGAACCGAGGCTCGGAGCGAATACCAGGCGGATTGTAGTGGAGGTCAACGCCAAGGCGTGACGCCCTGAAAACCGGCGACAGTGTTCCGACGAACCGGTCCAGGATTCGGAGGCCCAGCAACTCGGCACCATACTCGATGAGCCGGTCGTAGTTGGTGGTGAAGACGTGTAGACGCTCTCGCGAAGCGGCTCTGCTGGCGAACGTCAGCAGGAACGACCCGAGAAGACGACGGACCAAGGAAGCCTTCGCCAGGTCGGCGGCCTGACCGCCAGCTCCGCGTGCCACGCTGCTGATGTCCCCCTCCGTCTCAAGGACGGCACTGCGGAAGTCCTTCAAGACCGCGTCCAGGCGGGACCTCCACGCCTCGTGCACCGCCGTGGCGGTGTGCGAGGCGGGTTTCGGCTTCGTGCCCGGTTGAGGGTCTGGACTGGGATCGGGACACGGAGCCACGAACTCAAGATCTGGGACGCGTACCAGCACATCGAGCCCATCCAGCAGTTGGCGGGCTGCTCGAATCTCGTCCTCGATGTTGGGACGCGAGCGCCCCGTTCTGGTTCCGCCCTCGATTGCAGCCTCATGGACTGCCTTCTCGAAGGGGAGAGTGGCAAAGGCGGGTCGGTCCATCGGGACGGGTCTCGCACCCCCTGCCAGTGCTAGCCCCGTCGTCAATCCGTTTCCGACCAGTAGAGCCAAATGGTCGGCCTGTAGGAGGGCTGAGAGCCAAGGCTCGACCTTATCCCGATGCTGCTTCGGATCGGGAGCGTCGTCCTTGTCCCAGTAGTGCTCACCTGCCTTGATGATGGTGCTCTTTTCCCAGTCTGTCTTTCGCATCTTCCCTCACTCAGGTTCCCTCTGGATCACCACCCCCGCGACATCCGGTCCAGCACGTCCCGCCGTGCGAGGACCTTCTCGCATCGGGCCCAGGACTCGCCCTTGGCCTCGACGGTGCCGCCGTACCGCAGGTCGAACGTGTTGGCCGCCTTTTTCTTGTCCGTGAACTGCTTGAGGTACTTGTCCAGGTTCTCGATGTCCTCGATCCAGTCGTCCTCGATCACGTCAGGCAGCGAGCCCAAGATGTCGTAGCGGTCCTTCATGCGCTTGGAGAGCGCCTCGTAGACCTTCTCGTCGTTCGTATCCTTGTAGACCAGGTTGAGCATGTCCACCCGGTCGCGTACCTGACCGAACCGGCGGATGCGACCGATGCGTTGCTCCAGCCGTGACGGGTTCCACGGGAGGTCGATGTTGATGAGCGTGCCGAGCGTCTGGAGGTTCAAGCCCTCGCAGGCGGCGTCGGTCGCGACCACGAGCGTCACGTCGCGTTCCCGCACCGCCGTCTTGATTTGGTTGCGCTCGACGCTTCGCCACTCGCCGCCGAGGAAGACGCCCGACCGATCTGCCCCCGCGTAGACGGCAACGCGGAGGTCGGGCAGCCAGGCGCTGAGCCGGTCGGCCACCCAGTGCGCCGTGTCGTAGTACTGAGAAAAGATAATGCAGCCGTGTTCGAGCCACTTGCGGTCGAGCAGGTAGTGCTGGACGGCCTCCAACTTGGGGTCGGCGGGCTTCGTGGATAGGTGGGCGATGAGTTCCCGCAGGTGCGCCTTCTCGACCTCGTCCAGGTTCACGTCGTCGAGTTCGAGGGCGTTCTGGTCCTCGTCGTCCTCGGGGACCTCGCGTTTCTCCAAGAGGCGCTTGGCGGTCGCGATGCCACTTGCGTAGCTGGAGCAGATGCGCTGAAGCAGCAACGACCTCATGAACCCGGCGGATTTCTTCCGCTTGGCCAGGGCTTTCGTGAACCGTTCGGCGGCTTGGTAGGCCAAGTCGAACTCGTTGGAGGTTCGCAACGCGAGCCCGTCGAACATGTCGGGGGCATCGCCCTCCCGAGGTGCGATGTCCACGGCGATTCGAGGCAGCAGTCCAGCGTCCTCCAGGGTGGCCCGCCTCCGAAGTACGATGTGCCGGACGAGGGGGTTCTGGCGCTGAAGGAAGAACAGGCCGTTGGAGACCTCGGTCGCCCTGTCCATGAGCAGGTCCCGGGTGAACTCCGCGAGTTCGGAGGGCGCTGCGGACGTGAAGAACACGTCCTCGGGCACGTCGAGGTCGCGGCGCACGTTGTCGAACAGGGCGTCCTCGGGTCCCGGAGGCAAGGGGTTCCGCAGCCAATCCCAAGCTTCGTCCTCGTCTTCGTCGATCGGCTTGGTCCCCGTCAGCACGGGGATGGCTTCGGACGCCTGTCGCCACTTGCTTCCGCTCCGACCCATGACGTGGTCGGCGGAGCGGTTGAGCACGCCCAGGAGGTCCCACAACTCCGTCACGTCGGTCTGGATGGGCGTGGCCGTGCCCAGCAACACGTGGCGGGCGTTCTCGGCGGCGGCCTGCATGAAGGTGAGCAGGTTGTTCGCTTGCCCCGCGTTCGGACCGAGCCCGTGGGCGACGCGAGCCCGGTGGGCTTCGTCGAGGATGAGGGTTCCGAAGCGTTGCTTCGCGAGCACCTGCCGCTCGGGAGTCTGCTGGAAGATGAGGCCGGTCGAGACGATCCCGATCTGATAGGGACAGCGCCCCACGTCCTCGGGCCCACGGGTGCGGATGATGTGCCCGGTGTGGTCGAGCCATGCCTTCTTCGTCGAGAGCCACACGGCGGAGGGGATGCCGAGCTTGTCCCAGAGTTCGACCTGCCATTGCACGCACAGCGTCGCAGGGCAAAGAATGAGGGCAGGGCCGTCGCCGAGCAGGCACGCGACCAGGGCGCTCGCCGCGAGGGACAGGGTCTTGCCGACCCCCACTTCGTCGGCGAGCAGCAGGCGAGCCTTGCCGTAGGTCTCTCGGTGCTGGAGGAAGATGGTGACGAAGGCCCGCTGCCAAGACTTGAGTTCCTCACCCTGGCGATGGATGGGTGCTTCGACGAGCGCCGCCGGTCCGACCTCCTCCGGCTTCAACCCGTCGACCTCGACCTGGTGCTTGCGGGCGCACCGGCCGACCTCCTCCACAATGGCGTCCGGCAGCGGAACGCCCCGCTGCCACAGGTGCTCGAACTCCTCCTCGACCCAGGCGACGCCGTCTTCGGACGTGTCCTCCCACACCATCTCGTAGTTGCCTGCCCAGCCCTCGCGGGTCTCGTTCAGGCTCCCCATGAACGCCGATGCACTGCCATTCGGCCCTCGGATGATCCCCGCCTTGCCGTGGAGGAACGGCGCTTCCGTGCGGGCGACGACACGGACCTGGACGTTGCCCTTCTTGAGCAGTTCGTAGAGCCGTTGGTACCGGGGCCGGTGCAGCAGCGAGTCCAGTTCTGGGTCGGTCTCGTTCCACCTTTCGAGCAGCACTGCCTGCCGGGCAAGCGCCGAAGCCCTGATGTCGGCCGGGTCCACGTCCGCGTTGCAGACGATCCGCACGTCCGGGATCGTCTCGATCTGCTCGTGCACCAACTCGAAGATGGATGACCGAAAGTAGCCTGCGATCCGCAGGTACTGGCCCGCCCCCGCGAGCCGATCCTTGAGGAAGACGTGCGACAGCCTGCCGATCCGGGAGGAGAACCGACCGAGTACGCCCCCTTCCGCGAAGGCGCTGTGGGTTCCCCCGGCGGGATCGGTGTTCACCGTCAGCCCCCGAGCCGCTCGTTGCGGATGAGCCCGTGCAGGATGCGGGCAGCCTTGGCCTCCTCTGGGTCCACCTCCTGCCGCTTGAGGGCGACGTAGGAAGCCACGGCGATGAGCGCCTCACGCTTCTGGAGATAGCCGTCCACGAGGTCCCGGAGATGTGAGAGCACCGTGTCCCCGTCCACGTCATCCTGAAGCTCGTACAGGGCGTAGAGGGCCGCCCGCGTCGGCGATGTGCCGAACTCGGTTTCACCGAACCAGCCCTTTTTGAAACGGACGGCGCTGCGGAGCCGGGCATCGTTCGGCTTGAGGCTGTCCATCATCTCGGTGTAGTCCGGCACGCGGAACGCCTTGGCGAAGTTCTGGTAGTTGTCGAGCTTCCTGGCCCCGGTCGTCTCGATGTCGAGCATCTTGAGGTAAAACCGCTCCGAACCCGTGAGCCGCTCCCAGACCCGGGCGTCCATGCCTTCGGGGACGAGGTGCTCGTTGGCGACCTGGACGGCGAACTCGATGATGTCCGTGACCAAGCTCCGCTCGCCCTTCTTGCGTGGGCGCAGGGCTTCCCGGGTCATGTCGGTGCCGTCGATCCGGGCGTACCCCGTCAGCACCCGCAGCGCCGCCGCATAGCCAGCCATCTGGAGGTCGGCGTCCTCGAAGAGGTTCTCGATCCGTCCATGCCCCTTCAGGCTTTGGTTCAAGCCCACCATCGTGTCGATCTGAAGGGCGACCTCGTCCTTGATTTCCTGGACGATCTCGTCCTTGTAGCCCGCCTCGTCCGCCTTGCGCTTGCGGAGCACGAGGATGACCGTGCCCTGGACGTAGCCGCCCTTCTTGAGTTCCGAGGTCGTCTCCGTCGCGATGTACCAGGCCGCCATGACCTGGAGCCCCGCACCCCAGAAGATCTGCGCCATGTCGGCCCAGACCTCGCCGGACTGGTGCGTGAACATGACGATCTGGAGGCCGTTGTCGGGCATGTGCCGGGTCATCGCCGAGTAGGCTTCGACCATCTTCTGCCGGAACTCCTCGCCCTCCCCTCGGATGGCGAGCGCCCGCCGGGAGTCCCAGGTCCACGACGCGAAGGGCTCGGGCGGGTTCTTGCGGAGCCACGCGATGAAGTAGTCGGACAGCTCCTCGTACTTTACGGCGTCAGCGTATGGGGGGTCCGTGATGACAATGTCTCCGGCTACCCGAAGGGAGGTCGCGTCTCCCGTGCTCACCGATACCTCCCTTGAAGCGACATGTCCATGCGGGAAGCTTCCCGCGTTATCAGGAAAGTACGCCAAACTCCGAACCCCGTAATTATCCATGGGATTCAGGGCTTGGTTGTAGAAGACGTCCGCCAGGCACATCTCGCGACCCGAGCCTTCGGTACGCGGATTGATGCGACACAGCTTCGACATGTAGTTCAAGCAGGTGGCAAGTGTGATGCAGCCTTCAGGTGTCTTCTTCAGTCTGGCAGAAAGCAGACTCAGAACAAGGAGTTGGCGGGGGGCAAAAAGGTGGTGCCAGTACGTCCATCCCCTCGTACGGATCGGCTCGTCTGTCTTGTCCCCAGGCTCAATCTGCAAGTCCGGAACCAGGCCTTCCTTCTGCCAGCGGACGAGGTTCGTTCGCACGAGGTCCTGCACATGCCGCTCCCGGTCCAGATCCTCGGTAGTTGGGCTAGAGTAGAAGGTCTCTGGGCGTCGGGACCCGAGGCAATCACGCCTAATCCATTGAATACAGTACAGGCGTTCCTGGAAGGTATCCTCCGGTCTGGGGGCAACGTCCTCAAGAGTCCACGGACGCAGGGCGTTGGAGCGCCCCCCGGAATCGCCCTTGCGGTCACCTCGGATCGTCTTGATGGGTGTGACGTATTGCTCGCCGTCAAGTTCGTAGAACAGGTTCCCGTCTCGAACGGTGCCCCTCTCCGCTTCTAGCATCTGCTCGGCGGTGGCGTTGCTCCGAACCGAAAACTCGAATCGCCGAGCCTCGGGGCTCGGATGCAAGATGACGACGGTGCGACTCGTGCGGCTAACGACCCAGGTGGGGGACAGAGGCACCATCCAGCCGGTCTTGGGACAACGCACCTCCAGGCAATACAGGTAGGCCTTGGCTCGGTTGCCTTGGGAGTCCGCCTCGATCCCGAGACGCTCAAGGTCTTCGTCCACGGCCGCAATCGCACGATGCAACTCCTCGCCCCAGCGCTCGCGGTCGAAGCCCTTGTTGCCAATGATGTTTAAGGCACTCCAAGTAAGCATACAGGCAACAGGATTGAGGTCAGATGCCACGACATTGCAACCAAGCCGTGCTGCCTCATACGGGATGGCCCCCCCGCCAGCGAACGCATCGGCGACGGTTGGCCGGCGTCCGAATCGCATGATCCCCAACTGCTCGACGAGACCTGCGAAGGAGTCTGCGGAAGTGCCCAGGTGTTCGTTCACTTCGGGCCAGATGTCGGAGTAGATGCTGTCCGGAAGTTCCTCGGGGCGGAGGCACTCGTAGACCCGCTCTATGTACGACTTGGATAGGATGTCGGGCCATAGCGGTTTCCTCTTGACCCGATGCTGAAAGGCATCGTCATCGATGCCCATGAGCTTCTCGAAGACCGCCAAGTCCTTTTCCGGGGCATCGGTCGCCGGGAGTAGCGCCCCCAGGACGCATCCCCGGACGAGAATCAGCGGCTTGCGCCCCTTCCAGTAGGTTCCAAGGGCAGTGAGTATCTGCCCAGCACCCGATTTTCGCTCCTTCTGCGCCTCTGCCGACAGCTTCTGTGCCGGGAACAATCGCTCGATGAGCGCCGGGGCGTCCTTCAACGAGAACGGGACCACACGCGGCGTGTCACTCGGCATCTTCGTTCCTCCGAATCAGGTCCAGCAAGGGGACCTCATCATCGCCACTCTTCTTGTGCCTGGCCTTCCGGTGGGCCCTCGGGTCGGCCGGGCCGATCCCCGGAAGACCTGCCTGGATCGCGGGCGTCTCGGCAGACACTTCGGTCAAGGCCACGCGGATCGCCTTGCGCCAACCGAGGTCCGTGTGCTCGGCAAGCCCCGTGCCCACCACGGCCTTCGAGAAGAGCCACCAGCGCTCCTCTGGGCTCAGGGCGAGCCAGTTGCGGAGGGCGTTGGCCACGAGGGCGTCGGCGACCGTCTCAATGCCCCACGCCAGCACGCAGAGTTCCTTGCCGAGCAGGCGGTCGAGGCGGTTGTCGCCCACCACCCAGTGCCCCGGTGGGATCTTCTTTTCCTTGAGCCTTTCGTTGAACGCCTGCTTGACGGTCGTGGCGATGGCGCTCCATTGGCCTCGGGCGAGGCGGCAGCGGTCCACCCGCTCGGGCAGGCCGTTCGTGCCGCCACGCAGGCCGAAGTCCTCGACCAACGTCACCTCGTCCGACCGCCCCGGCGGGATCAGCACCTTGAAGTGGTGCGGGTCCACCGAGTCGGGGCAGCCGAAGCCGGTGAAGGACTCGGTCACTGCTCGACCTCGGCCGGTGCAACATCGACCCCGACACCCTTCAGGAAGACCTCCAGGTCATGCCCGGTCGGGAAGCTCATCACGCCGAAGCTGATCTTCACGTCCGCCGCCTCGTCGCCGAGAGCCTTGCGAGCCGCCGCGACGAACGCCTCGACATTCTCCGCCGTCACCTGGCTCTCCGAGCCGAACCGGGAGACGACGTTTTTGGCCCCCTTGCCCACCTCGACCGAGATGCCGACGAAGGACGCCTTGGCCTCCTTGGCCGCCTTAATGCTTCCGAAGGCCGGACCATTGCCGTCCTGCGAGAGCTTCTTGCGAAGGACTGCCGGCTTCTGCTTGTCGATTTGGACGGTCTTCTGGTGCGGCGGCGGAATCGTGAACGTCCGCGTCGCGGTCACGTCGCCGTCTTCGGCGTAGACGAAGAGGGTCGCGGCCGCCTCACCGTCCAACTCGATGGGCCCCGCGTAGGGCGTGCCCTCTTTCGGGTTGATGCCCGCCGTGTTCCAACGAAGCGAGCCCTTCGGGACCACCGACAACGCCACGATCCGCTTGCCGAGCTGCTCCTTCGGCTCGTGCGTGATCGTGAGCTTGTTCGTCCACCGCAGGATCTCGCCGGTCTCGTGCTTGTCGTCGGGATCGACGGCCAGGAAGTAGCGGACCGTGTCCGTCGTTTCCACGACCTCGTCCGTCAACGCCTCGGAGGCCGGTCCAACATCCTGCATCTTGGACCAGCAGATGCGCCCGTGAGGCCCCGCATTGGTGGCTCTAACAGCAATGGTCGCCTTGCCGGTTGCGTCATCGTAGTTGAGTTCCTGGACGGTGACCGAGGTCTTGGGCGGCGGGAAAGGTCCCTTCTCAATGTAGCCGTCGTCAGTGTAACGCCACCGGTCCTGCCCCTTGGCCCGGGTGCGTAGCTCATCGAGGCCCTTGGGAGGCAACCAGGTCCACCGGGGATTCGTGGCCGCCCGGGAGACCACGTCCTTCCACGGGATCCGCTTCTCGCTCCCGCTCCACAACTGGTCCTCCGCCCGTTGCAGAAGCCCGTCCGCGTTCGCATCTGTGACGGCAACTTCGAGCTTCGAGGCACCCGTCGCCGCCAGGGCCTTCTTGATCGACGCCTCCCCATCGAGTCCGCCCTTCTTGGTGGAGCCGTCCGGTTCCTTGGCTGCCTCGATCTGGAGCTTCGCGAAGATGAGACCCGCCTTGGCCGGGTACCACACGCGGTTGAAGAGGCTCACGACCGTGGCGTTGAAGTCGAACTCGGCCGTCTCGGCTTCCTCCTGGAGTTCCTTGACGTGGATGGACTTGTCGCCCACCTCGTCCCGAACCTTCGCGACGGCGTAGATCCGCCGGACTTTGTCCTCCAGGTTCCCGAGGCTCGACCCGTCACCGGTCACCACGCAGAAGCTGTTCTTCTCGACGACCGTCTCATAGAGCGCCTTGGCATCCTGCGGCGGGTTCTTGCTGTCCGGGCTGAGCACGAGGCAAAGACGGCTTCCCTTCGTGTCGATGTCGTCGAGCTTCGGCAGGGCCAGCACACGCTGGTAGGCTACCTTCTCCTTCGGCTCGAAGATGCCCTCCAGTCGGCGCTTCATCTCGGCGTCAATCTTCGGCTGCGGTGCGTTCTGAGCCCGGTTCTCGATGCGCTTCCTCAGGTTCTCGATGTTCGAGAAGTACCAGGCGTCGTTCTCCTTTCGGTGCAGGTACCAGCACTCCTTGCGGAGATCCTCGAACACCGCGTCGAACTCCAGGGCCGGTCTGTGAGGGGCAACGAGCACCTCGACGACCTGCTGCTTGGTCAGCCCCTTGACGGCATCCACGGACTCCGACAGCGAGGCAGTCAGGAGCAGTCGAGCCACCTGGCCAGCCGCGTCGTTGCCCGTGTTGGCGTCGATGGTCTCGGCGTGCGCCGCGTCGTTGTCCGTGATGTCCGTCGTGATGGCGGACTGGAGGTTGCTGATCCGGTTGAGTTCCTCTCGCACGTCCGGCAGGCCGAGGTCGAGGTGCTGGCACCCGATCAGGTACACGTCGTTCGTCTTCCTGTTCCAAGCGGACTTGATCATCTTCGAGGCGAACTGCATGAGCCCACGGGTCTGCCGGTAGCTCTCGTTCTCCTTGAACATCGCGATGACGTGCTTGACCGAAGGATGGAACGGGTAGGACCGGCGAATCTCGTCCTCGATCTGCTCCATCGGCTTGGCGATCGTCTTCGACTTGACCGCCTCGCCCACGGCATCGGCGAACGCGGTCGCCACCGAGTCGACGACGCTCGCGTCGGCCACCTTCTTGAACAGCCGCTTGCGGAGGATCTCGTAGATCTCGTTGCTGGCCAACTCGACCGGCGTGATGGCTCTAGCCTGCCGCCCGGTCTCCTGCCGGAAGTTGCCGATCGCCTTCGTCAAATCCTTGCTGGCACCCTGGTAGGCACCCGACAGGTTCGAGATCACGATGCAAAGCCGCTTGAGCTTGAGCGCCGCCGACAGCAGGTTCGACAGGGCGTAGTTCGTCACGTTGGCAAGCGTCCCGCCGCCCACGGGCCGCGTGATCGCGTAGTCGAAGTAGGGTGGAAGCTCGTCGAGAAGCACGAGCGTCGGCCTGTCGCCGAACAAGGCGATCCAGTCGGCTTCGCCGGGTGCGTCAGCGCCGTTCTTCCAGAACTTGGCGAAGAGGTCGGGCTTGCCGACCTGTGCTGCGATGTCGCCCCACAGGAACGTGTCCCGAGAGACCGAGCGGCCGTTGATCGCGACCACCTTGGCAGCCTCCAAGGGTAGGCCCGCCGTGATGTCTGTCGGCACCTGAGTGCGGAGGCTCGGGTTGCGGGCCAGCAGGCCCAGCGCCAGCATCGAGTGCGTCTTGCCGCCGCCCATCGCCTGCTTCAACTCGAAGACAGCTTGATCGGAGCGGCCGCAGAGGCGTTCGAGCCCCTGCCGCAGCAGCACCCTCATGCCAGCCGTGACGTAGTTCTTGGCAAAGAAGTCACCGGCAGCCTTCTCCGCCTCGTCCAAGAGGTCGGAGAGGTGCTCGATCTGGTCGCCCATGGCGTAGTCGAGCGCCATCGGGTGGAGTTCACAGGCATCCTTGACGGTTTGAAGCATCCTACGGTTCCTCTTGGCGTTGTCCGTGCGCCTTGGCCCTGCCCCCAGCGTCCAACCATCTCACCAGCTTAGACTTCTCCACCCGCCACTGGTTGCCGATCTTCGCGGCCCCGGCGAGTTGCCCGCGTCGGCAGAGGTCGTAGACCGTCCGTTCGGAAAGGCGCAGGAGTTCACAGACTTCGCTGATGGTCAGGTATTCGGGCACGGTTCTGGCGCTCGCTTCCCCTTGCCGGTGGCTGCCACCGCATCATCGCGTATACACCCGGCGAGGAACGACCGACAAGCCCGCCTCCCCCCGAAAAACGGAGGGTGATCGGGGCTACCGTCGCGTGTTGTGACCTCCGGGGCGAGCCGGGGCAACGTGCGAACGGAGGGCGATCTTCGTCGCGGGGGGCTCAATCCGGGGAGGTCGTCCGTAGTGGTGGTGGACAGCACCACAAGGAGGTCCACCATGTCCACGTCTGCCATGAAGCCCTTCTCCAGCAACTTCGACTACCTCGACGCCGCTCACGCCTACCTCGCAGCCCGTTCGAGGCGGCTTGGGATGGATCGCTCCCGCCGGGTCGCCGCCCTCGACGCCCTGGACGACGAGCCCTGCTTCTCCACGATCGAGCGGTACAACGCCATCACCGAACGCGAGCAGACCACGAAGACCGAACTCGTTGCCCGTCTCGCAGCCCATCGTGCCGACAAGACGGCGATCCCTCTCGCGATCGACCGGCTCGCCCACACGCTCGACTTGAGCGAGGATGAGCGCCTCGTGCTCTCGGCGGCGACATGGTTCGCCGTCAGCGAGGACGGAGCCAACGTCGCGTTCGCCGACCTGGGCACGGGCTACGGGGGCGATGGATCGGTCGAGTTCTACCTGCGCCTTCTCGCCTGCAACGACGCCGAGTCCCGTGTGCGTGCCCGACGAGTTTTCGCTCCCGAGGGTGCCCTTGTCAGGGCGGGACTGCTCCACATCGACTTCATGAGGAACGACGAACCGCAACCGGCGGACCTGCTCTGGTCCCGCGTCGTCTTGACGCACAAGGGGTTCGAGGCGATGACCGGGGCCGACCAGCCGGAGCCCACCCCGTGAACCACGATGATCTCACCGACCGCCTCGACGCCGCCCTCGATGCCCTCCTGGCAGCCCGGGGGGCGGCTGGTGGGCTCGTGGAGGCAGCCGTGCCCGGGGACGCCCTGGACGCCGCTTTTGGCACGCACGAGGGCTTCCAGGAGGCACGGCGAGCCCTCTCGGCAGCCATCGAGGGCCTGGTGGACGCCGGAGCCGACAGGGATGCCGTGCTCACCGTAGAGGCTGCTGCCCATCACCTGGCAGCCCAGGCCGCTGAGGTCGGATGGCGGCTCAGGGTGACGGCGGACGGTCGCCGTTCTTGAAGCTACTCTGCGAGTTCTCGGGCGACCCGCAGGACGAGGTCTCGGCGGTTCTCCGACATGCCAGCGAACGCACGCAGGAGTTCTGCCTCCTGGGCTGACAGGTCCGGCGTCGTAAGGTCGGCCTCGACGCCGACGAGCTGCCCGAGCCCAATGCCCAGGGCGTCGGCGATCATGCCGAGCGTGGTCAGGCTGAGGGCACGGTCGCCAGTCTCCAGCCTGCTCAGGCTGACCGGCTCGATGCCTATCGCCACAGCGAGCCGCTCCTGCGTCCAGCCCCGGTCGCTGCGAGCCTGTGCGACCCGGCGTCCGAGGGCTTGGAGCAGGCTCGGGTCTCGTTTCCTAGGCATGGTGGCGACCTCCTCGCGGGACGGTCGCTCTGAGCGAGGGTCAATTCCATGCTCAGTAAGGTCAGGTTCACGACTTGACCTTATTATCAAGCTGAAGGATCATCCGCTCGCGTGTGCCGATGGGGGGAACCGATGTTCTGGCAGAGAAGCGCAGGAGCGGCGACACGGTTCGCCAGCATGATTCTCATCTTGGCAACCGCGTTGTCGAACGGGGTCGACGCGAGGCCGCCGCACTCGGCAACGTCGCCGGAGATGTGCAATCGGAAGAGCCATGAAGACCATCTGATCGGAGATGGGCAAGCTGGCAATTTTCGAACCGGCATGAGCGTCGCGGAGGTGAAGGCAGCACTGCCACGGGGATGGTCTCTGAAGCTCCAGACGAAAACGGACTCGAACGAGGGTCATACGACGCTATGGGAGGTTCTCTACTACGCAGTCATCGATGAAAGCGGAACGGTTCACCTCCGGTTGGCTCCCGGCCCGGACCCGGATCACATCGCCCAGATTGTCGTCGCGTCTCCCAGGTACCATGATCGCTATGGTGTTCATCCAGGGATGTTGCTTTCTACTGCTCTGCAATTACGAAAATCAACAGGATGTTGCGCCGAGTTTTCTGATCCAAACCCCTACTTCGACCGTCCTGGGCTTGTCTGGTTTGAAGGCGGCGGGGACGATCCCTATGCGATCGAATGCCCACGGGACGGACGTCGTTACGATGGCGGATTCACAGACTGCATACGTTCGGATGTTGCCATGTGCTCACAACTTGGAAAGCGTGGGTGCTGGCTCGAGAGCACCGGCCGAGTGCAATCCCACTTTCCCGACGACCTTTCAAGGGGAGAGATAAAGAAACTGTCAAAAATGTGTAAGAAAACAGATAGTTGTAAGAAGGGCGGCTCTTGTGCCTTCATTGGCTCAGGATGCCGTGCCGGATCCAACGCGGACTGCCGGGCTTCAGCGCGCTGCAAGCGGCAGGGCCTGTGTTGGGAAGTGAATGGCATGTGCGAAACGAAAGCGGATTCCGCTGCATCGGCGGACGCTACCGGAGAAGGCAAGGGGGCCGATCAGCCCAGGGATCTGTGTGCGTTCGACGGCGAGAACGGGGTCGAGTGCGAGCTTCGCCTCTGCGCCAAGATCGCCCGGAAGGTGGCGAGGATGAAGCCCGACACGGACTGCTCGGCAGGAGAGCCGCTGGACAGCTACCGCTCCAACTGGGGCGAGGCCCTCGGTGCGATCGACAACTACGTGACGGTTCTCCGGGAGCGAGGTGACGCCCGGGGCATCCAACGCATCAGGCAGAGGGTGCTGCGCTGCCGAACCCCAGCCTGGTTCCGAAGCTGCTCGAACTGAGGGGCTTGTGCGACGGGTTCAGAGCCTCGGTGTGGCTCCAGGGCACTGCATTTGCAGGCGGGACCGCTCCACCTCCGAAGACGCCAGCGGGCTACATGGCGTGCTGGCTTTGCAGATGAGCCCTCAGCGCCCAACCTACCCCACCTCCCGCAGCGCCCGCCGCACCGACCACCCCTCGACCTCCGCGTCGCCTCCGAGGCGCACCGCCTTGACCGCCCGATCCGGCACCCTGATCCCGATCACGATTCCATGGTTCATCCCGGTCCCCCATAGCGTGTCCTGTCCATGGACGCAGTGCTGCACGACATCCTCGCCGAACTCCAACGGCTGCGAGGCCGTGTCGAGGAACTCGCCACGCAGGTCGGGGCCCCCGTGCCCTTACTGCTCACGACGGCGGAAGCAGCGCACTACATGAAGCTCGGAGCCCAGTCTTCCGTGCGAGCCCTCGTGCGTCGAGGCGAGCTTCGTCCTTGCGGACGCGTCGGTCGTCGGGGCTCTTACCTGTTTCGGCGTACTGACCTCGACGCGTGGTTGCTGCGGTGTCTAGGTGCTTGTCTGGCGGCCAGCAACCGGCTAGACCGGCCTGACAGGCGGCGGGAGACGCCGCCGCGGGGGCCCAATGCTGGAGGGCACCAGGAAGACGAAGTACCCAGGGCTGTACCGCCTCCCGGATCGCCGTTGGCTGGTTCGGGCTGCCGTGACGGATCCGGCAACCCGGAAGGTGCGAGCGATCAGGAAGATCCTGCCCGCCGAGGTGCCCGAGGCCGACGCCCTGGCGGAACTTCGCGACCTCAAGGCGACGATCAAGGCCGGGGAGCCGGCGCCGGCAGCACCCGTCCAGACCCTTGGGGACTTCGCACGATTGTGGCTCGACGCAAGGTCGAAGCGGCTCAAACCTAGCGTCGTCCTTCGCTACGCAACCTCCCTGGAGCGGCAGATCCTCCCGATTCTTGGTCATCTCGCACTGACAGACGTAGTTCGCTCCGAGGTCGAACGCTGGGTCACCTGGGCCGAGAGGGCCAGGCCAGCACGAGGCGGCGAGTACAGCGCCGAGACCGTCCAGGGTTGGTGGCGAATCCTGAAGCAACTGCTCGGGGACATGGCAGCGGAGCACGAGCGCCCCGATCCGAGCGCCCGGGTTCGCCCGCCACACCTCGTTGGGCGGCGCGTCAAGCGTGAGACGAGGACGTTGACGCTTCAGGAGATCGCGGCGCTGCTGGCAGCCGCCACGGGACTCGGGCCTGCCAAGCACGCCCTGGTCCAAGTTCTCGTGACGACAGGCGCACGCGTGGGCGAGGTCATGGCGCTGCGTTGGTGCGACCTCGACCGCGAGGCGAGGACGCTGAAGATCAGCCGGGCCGTCGTGGACAAGCTTGAGGGCTCGCCGAAGACGGGGGTCGGTCGGATCGTGAACATCTCGGAGGACACGCTCGCGGCGCTGACGGCCCTCCGCACGTCGCAGATGGCCGAGGTGTCAAGGCCGGCAGCCACGCGGGTGTCAAAGGGGCTGATCTTTCCGAGCACATCCGGCGACTTCCGCTACAGGCAGAGCGTGCAGGACGACGTGGAAGAGGCTGCCAGGCTGGCTGGGATCGAGGTGCATGTAACGCCGCAGGTGCTCCGAAGGACCCTGAATTCACGGCTCACAGACCTCGGCATCGACGCCAACTACATCCGCAGCCAGATGGGCCACGTCCGGCCCGCGATGACCGCGAGGTACTTCGCCCCGGATCCAACCATCAAGAAGGCCGCCGTGGACGCACTCGCCGACAAGATCAAGGCCCAACCCACCAGCCCGCAGTAGCGCCCTGCCAGACGTTTTTGACACCTGGGCTTTGACACCTGACCACACCGAATCCGAGAAAACCTAGTGGGCGCAGCAGGATTCGAACCTGCGACTCCTACCGTGTGAAGG
>Ga0172368_10001673_pt1 | contig 29762 bp, 20 predicted proteins | sample Lak11m_FD_114540 | JGI IMG/M metagenome (GOLD analysis project Ga0172368, IMG submission 114540) | Freshwater microbial communities from Kabuno Bay, South-Kivu, Congo - kab_022012_11m | ecosystem: Environmental > Aquatic > Freshwater > Lake | place: Democratic Republic of the Congo: South-Kivu...
TTAGTAACTTTTTTAATTTGTTAATACCACCACGATTTTTCTAAATAAACTCTTCTTATTTTACAACACACTGATTATCAATGCCGAGAATTTTTAATGTTATTAACAAGTGTAGAAGATCTGCATAACAAAACTGCAGCTTACAGTGCCTAACAAAACTCCCAAAAAAAAACGAGTCCCAATGAGTTTTCCCCCAAAAATAAAACCCCCGATCAAATTGAAAGTCAACCATACTCGCGATACAATCAATTACCAAAAAGAAAGGAGGTTATTATGCAAAAGTAGTAATAAGTTTTTGACTGACAGATTATCAGATAATTTATCATAGATTTTCATGCTAAATTACCCTCCGAATATTACGAACTAATCCATTACTCTGGCTTGAATAATTCTAAATGTCATCGAAAATTAATTAATCATATGTTAATGACAACGATTAATATGCTAGGAAAAAACAACCTGGCACCTGTAAGCTCTTGTCTTTCACTTCAATAGACAGGAGCTGCGACAATATTAGACCATCAGGTAAGAAATTTCAATCAGGTTTGTTGAAGGTTAGTTATGTAAGTTGTAATCATAACATTGTAAAATGCAACTGGATGATAAATCTTTATCTCTGGTTTTGTCGTTCAACTCAATTATGAGATAATCAGTAAATTTGTATCAAATGAAAGCAATAAAAATAATTGGCATAATGCTCGCATTCTTTGTGCTGAGTAATGTTTCACACGCTCAATCCATTGAAGTTACGATCAATAACTTTAATGGTAACCATACCTATTATTTGGTCATCAATGTTTATGATTATACTGCCACCCCGACAAATGGTTGGACTTCAGCTGTGCTTCAGTTGATTTGACCCGTCACAACTGATATTCCGATTTATGAGGTTCCAAAGGATGTCGCGGCAGATATTTATCAAATAAAGATCTGGGTTGAAGATTATGATACATCTATTATCCGGGCTGATGAGACCGGATTATTAAACTCTGACGATTATTATGTTGGAAACATTCCCTTAGAAGTGTCATTTTAATGGCAATTAGCAACAATAGCAATTAATGTCGTTTATCAGAAATACAGGTGACAATTTTTGGGGAGGCCCGATAAGAAGAATACTTTTCGGCTTTCTTGTTCTGTCGCCTGTATTTCTTTCAGCACAGGGAGAATTTAATAAATGGTATTTCGGAGTTATTGCCGGGATTGATTTTAATTCAACGCCACCATCAGCTTTACCCGCCAGCGCTATGAACATCATACATGCATCTGTAAGTGTTGCGGATTCGCTTGGGAATTTGTTGTTTTATTCTCAAGGATTAAGTGTTTATAACCGCAATCATCTGGTAATGCCTAATGGTTCTGGATTATTTGGAGATCAGTTGCTGCAGGGAGTTTTTGTAGTCAGAAAACCAGGCTTGGACAATTTCTATTATTTGTTCACCATTTACAGTAATATTTTTCCGCTAAGCTATGGACTTTATTACTCCTTGATTGATATGAACCTGAATGGCGGACAGGGAGATGTAGTCGTTGGATTTAAAAACATTCCTGTTGCCGGAGCTGAAGATGCACAATGCGGGATCCATGGCACACGTCATGTAAATAACCGCGATGCATGGATCGTTATAAGGAAAATAAATTCAAATCAATATGCTTCATACCGGATCACAGCATCGGGGATCAGTGTCACACCGGTTTTGAGTTCATGTTCTTTACCAAATTGTGATGTATATACTTGTGAGAATGAAGTACTTAAAATTTCACAAGATGGAACCCGGTATGTATTTGTAAGTCACGATCCCGGACAGAATAATGAACTTGCCGAAATAGGGTTGTTTAATTCTCAAACCGGGATGTTAACGCCATTGTTTCATTTTCGTCCTATATATGTGTATCCAGTAAATCCTTTATTTTTTGAATTTTCGCCTGATTCAAAATTGCTATACACAATTTCTTCATTTACAACCGATAACTGGATGGTTTTTCAATATGATTTAGCTTTTTCAGATTCCGCGCAGTTCATGCAAAGCCAAATATTGATTGCTTCCCCTCATAATGGAGTTTCATTACAATTAGGACCGGATGGGAAAATATATCAATGTGTTGGCAATATTGACTCTTTGAATGTAATCAACAATCCAAATGTTCATGGGGCCGGTTGCAATTTTCAAATCAACGCGCTAAGTCTTAGCAATGGAACCCTTAATCACTATGGATTACCCCAATTTCTCCAACGCTATAAAGCCTATCTTCTTTATTCAGGAACTGGCTGTATGGTAGATTCCATACATTTTTCCGGCGACATCTGGCCTCCTGCAGATACGATCCGCTGGAATTTCGGTGATCCGGCTTCCGGAGCTGCAAATATTTCGTCTCTTCCTGCTACTTCTCATTTTTTTTCGAGTCCGGGTGTTTATACGGTAGAGTTGTATGTCAGGCATAATGATAATCGTACCGATACATCCTGGAGAACCATAACCATATTCGAAAGCCCACAACCAACAATAGGTTCCGACAGGACCATTTGCCTAGGCAATACAGTTACATTTGATGCCGGTTTCTGTTCCGGATGCACGTACGAGTGGAAGGATGTCGGTTCAGAGCTGATCGTGGGAACAACCCAGAATTTTACCACAGGAACTGCCGGAACCTATCGCGTGAATGTCACGAACGGCAATGGATGTACAGGAAAAGATACGGTTCAACTCATCACGACCCCTGTTCCACAGGTCACCAATACCGAGTTGACCAAATCCATCTGTTCGGGAGAAAGCGTCAATATATCATTGACCTCCAATGTACCGGGTACCATTTTTCACTGGACCGCCTCACTGACTTCGGGCAATATAACCGGTTTCAGCGCTGATTCCGGTCTTGTGATCAACCAAATCCTGACCGATAATCTTCCGATTCCCGGATCGGTAACATACCATGTGATTCCCAAAATCGGAAGCTGCTCAGGATCACAGGTGGATTTTTTGGTGACCGTGAACCCCGGAGATTCAGCCAAAGTCTCCATTTCCGTGTCTGCCAATTCCGTTTGCTCTGGTACACCGGTCACCTTTAATGCCTCACCGACCAACCCCGGAACAACCATGGCTTACCAATGGAAAGTAAACGGATTAAATGCCGGAAGCAACAGCCCTGTATTCACATATACCCCGATCAACGACGACCAGGTGCAATGTATCCTGACTTCTTCAATTTCGGTTTGCATTTGGAACAATCCGGCGTCATCAAACACGATTACGATGACAGTGCTCCCGCTGCTTCCTGTCTCTGTTTCAGTATCGGCCTCTGCAAATCCCGTGTGTGAAGGTGTCGCGGTTACTTTTACTGCTGATCCCGTAAACGGCGGTTCAACACCAGTCTTTCAATGGATCGTAAATGGTATACCGGCAGGAACCAGCAATTCGGTTTTTACCTATGTTCCGCTGAACAACGATGTTGTTATATGTATGCTCACCTCGTCCGGGACCTGTACAACAGGCAACCCGGCTGTATCGAATGCCGTTACCATGACCGGCAATCCAGGTTTGCCTGCTTCGGTCACCATTGCAGCCAATCCCAACCCTTTTTGCCTGGGAACTCCGGTTGCTTTTATTGCGGCTCCCGGAAACGGAGGATCGTCGCCTGCTTACCAGTGGAAAGTGAACGGGGTCAATGCCGGGAGCAATTCACCGACTTTCATTTACAACCCTGTGAACAATGACAGTGTCAGTTGCATCATGACCTCCAATCTTGTCTGTGTTTTGTCAAACCCTGCCATCTCCAACAAGATCGTCATGATCGGATCCCTGACGCCACCGGTATCCCTGAGCCTGTGTTTCGACAGCATAACGACCGTTGGGGCCAAGCCGTTCAAACTGAAGGGCGGTCTGCTCCTGGGGGGTACCTGGTCCGGTCCGGGGGTAAATTCCCTGACGGGGGTATTCGATCCGGTTGCCGCGGGAACCGGGATAAAGACGATTGTTTATACCTACACCAATGTTTACTTGTGCAGCGCCGGTAACACTAAAACGATTACAGTGCTGCCGACGACTCCTTTTGTCTGCGGCAATACGCTGACCGATATTCGGGACAATATGACCTATCCCACGGTACTGATCGGAACCCAGTGCTGGATGGCGGCCAACCTGAACCGTGGAATACAGATCACCTCTTCACAGGTTCAGTATGACAATTGTATTGATGAAAAGTACTGTTACGGCAACAATCCTTTGAAATGCACAAAGTACGGCGGATTATACCAGTGGGACGAGATGATGCGCTACAACGATACCCCGGCAGGGCAGGGATTATGCCCTCCCGGCTGGCATGTGCCGACAGAAAACGACTGGACGATACTGAGCAACTTTTACAATGGCTATGCTGTTGCAGGCAAACCGCTTCAGGACACGATCATCTCTGGGTTCAGGGCATTGACAGGAGGTGTGTTTTACCTCAACACAAGCTGGAGCTTTGCCGATTTTGCCTTTCTGTTTTGGACATCGGCTTCCTGGGGGGACTATAGAGCCCTATCGCATGGAATGAATATTTACAATTATTCTGTTTCCTTATATCCTTCATCAAGAGCTAATGCCTTTCCCCTCAGATGTCTGCGCGATTGAGAGCGTCTGAATCCGCATGCCTAACCGCCCCGCGGTGCATCCCGACAATGCGGGAGGAGTTGAGTGGAAAGGGATATGTATTTGAAAGTTAGTCTTTAATACGCATTTTATAAAATGAACGGTAAACAAAAAACAAGGCAACGGCAAAAAATACAATTCCAATATAATGCGCTATTGGCCTGAAATGGATAGATAATGCAATTTCCATAGCCAGTAATCCGAACAGGGTGGTAAATTTGATAATGGGATTCATCGCAACAGAGGATGTGTCTTTGAACGGATCACCTACTGTATCACCGACTACTGAAGCGGCGTGGAGGTCGGTTCCTTTTTCTTTCATGTCAACTTCAATCACCTTTTTTGCATTATCCCACGCTCCGCCTGCATTTGCCATAAAAATAGCCTGGTAAAGCCCGAAGAAAGCAATAGAAATAAGGTAGCTGACAAAAAGCGAAACGGGTAAAGCCAACGTCAGGTCTTCTCCTGAAAGCACTTTATCTGCCAAACCTGATGGTGAAGAAAGAAAAGCAAAGGCTAATGCAAAGGAAAAGATGGCGATAAAAATATTCAGCATCCCTTTTTGTGCGTAAACCGTACAAATTTTAACCACCTCCTTCGATTTGGCCGTATCAGCTTTTTTAGGAGCATTCGGGTCAAGATTGATATTGTTCTTGATATAGGTCACCGCACGGCTCGCGCCTGTCGTGACTGCCTGGATGGATGCGCCGCTGAACCAGTAAATCACGGCACCACCCAGTAAAAACCCGAGAATGGTATATGGGTTCAAAAGGTTTAATATCTGTTCAGGCTGGATACCCAGTGATTTTTGAATAACAAGGATCAATGAGAAGATCATGGTGGTGGCACCCACGACTGCGGTACCGATCAGTACCGGTTTCGCAGTAGCTTTGAAGGTGTTTCCTGCTCCGTCGTTGGCTTCGAGATAATGTTTTGATTTTTCAAAATCAGGTTTAAATCCGAAGTCTCTTTCAATTTCGGCGGAAACCCCGGGGATCTCCTCGATCAGGGATAATTCGTAAATGGACTGTGCATTATCGGTCACCGGGCCGTAACTGTCAACCGCGATGGTGACCGGTCCCATGCCAAGCATACCAAAGGCCACCAGGCCGAATGCAAAAATAGACGGATAGATCATGAAGTTGCTTAAACCAAATGTGCTTGCAAAATAGGCAATGAACATCAGGAGGAAAAACACCATGCCTTGCCAGAATGCGCTGAAATTTCCGGCAACCAGTCCTGACAGGATATTGAGCGAAGCGCCACCCTCCTGTGAGGCAACAACCACCTCTTTGACATGCGTTGATTTAGGACTGGTGAAAAGTTTCGTAAACTCAGGGATCAATGCTGCGCCAAGGGTTCCGGCACTGATGATGACCGACAAGGTGATCCACAGGTCGTGTGGAAGGTCGCTGATCGTCAGGTAACTGATAATAAATGTAACTGCAATTGACAGAAGCGAAGTAATCCAGACCAGGGAAGTCAGAGGTTTCTCGAAATCCAGATCATCCACATGACTGTATTTAGATTTGCTGATAGCGCCATTGATCCAGAATGAAACGATGGAGGTGATGATCATAAAAATACGCATGACAAAGATCCAGGTCAGCAACTGAACCTGAAGGGCCGGTTCGGCAACGGCAAGCACGATAAAGGAGATCAGGGCAACACCGGTTACGCCGTAAGTTTCAAACCCGTCGGCCGTAGGGCCTACGCTGTCGCCGGCATTATCGCCAACACAATCGGCAATGGTGCCGGGGTTTCTCGGGTCATCTTCCCCGATTTTAAAGATCACCTTCATCAGGTCGGAGCCGATATCAGCGATTTTCGTAAAAATACCACCTGCAATTCTTAATGCCGAGGCGCCTAACGATTCACCAATGGCAAACCCGATAAAACTTGCGCCTGCATATTCTCCCGGAACAAACATCAGGATGATCAGCATCATGATCAGTTCCAGCGAGATCAGTACCACACCGATGCTCATCCCTGCATTTAAAGGTATATTCAGTAACTTGATCGGTTTTCTTTCCAGCGAGGCAAATGCCATGCGCGAATTGGCAAGGGTGTTCATCCTGATTCCGAACCAGGCAACACTGTATGAACCCAGGATCCCGATCACCGTCCATCCAAGGATCATCAATACCCCACCGAAACCAAATTGGGCATCCGACAGCCATCCGAAATAAAATGCCACGGCTGAACCGATAAAAACAAAAAGAATTACCAGGAATTTTCCCTGCTGTACCAGGTAGGTCTTTGCAGTTTCGAAAATTACCTGGGCAACATCCAGCATTGATTTATGCGCACCGATTTTTTTTACCTGCAGATACTGGAACAATCCAAACATCAAACCTGCAATCGTGATCAGGAACCCCCAATACAGTAATGATTGATCTTTGATCCCCGAGGGTATGACCAGATCTGCTTCGCTTGCCATGGTCAGAAATGGTAAAAACAAAGCCGTGAGAAGCGTAATGTTTCTTTTCATATATACCTATTTAATTATTTGAACTGGTCGCAAAAATAGAAAGAATTTTGTGAATACATATAATTTTTAAACATCTTTTGTCTGTTCGGTAAAATTCCCGTAGGTTTGTATTTGCGAAACAGCATAGGTTAAAAATGGATAAAATCAGGTTGGATATCATCGGAATGTCTTACAGCCAGTCGCAAAGCGGCGCCTATGCCCTTATTCTCGGTGAACGGGACGGAAACCGGCGGCTGCCGATCATCATCGGTGGATTTGAAGCACAGTCCATTGCCATCGAACTTGAAAAGATCAGGACGCCGCGTCCATTGACCCATGATTTGTTCAAAGCCTTTGCAGAGTCTTACAACATTGAGATAACCGAAGTCGTTATCAGCAAATTCAGCGAAGGGGTTTTTTATGCCAAATTGGTTTGTACCGATGGTCAAAATGTCAAGGAGGTTGATTCGAGAACCTCTGATGCCATCGCGCTTGCATTGCGTTTCAGTTGTCCGGTGTATACCTATGAAAGTATCATGTCCGCGGCTGGCATCCTGATGGAAGAAGAGGCTGAAATGCTCAAACAGGACGAACCGGCCGCGGAAGAATATCCCAAAGACCTTGTTTCCTACGCAGATACCTCAGTTACCGACCTTAAGGAGATGCTGCAGCACGCCATAGAAAATGAAGAGTACGAAAGAGCCTCCAGAATCAGGGATGAATTAAACAAGCGAAAATAACCTTTCTTCACATACACCTCTCCCGAATTTAAATCGAACACGCATGGGTATCAAGTTAAGACTTATCCTTCTGAATTTTTTGCAATTTTTTATCTGGGGCTCATGGCTCCTTACGATCGGGGCTTACTGGTTTCAGACAAAGCACTGGACAGGAACTGAATTCGGGGCAATTTTCTCCACGATGGGAATTGCATCCCTTTTTATGCCCGCCATTGCCGGGATCATTGCCGACAGGTGGGTAAATGCCGAAAGACTCTATGGAATATTTCACATTTCGGCTGCCGTCATCTTGTTTATAGTGCCAGCCGTAAACGATCCCTCCACGATGTTCTGGATCATGCTGGTCAACATGATCTTCTATATGCCAACCATCTCGCTCGCCATTACGGTTGGCTATTCCACCCTGAAAAACCAGGGACTTGATATTGTTAAGGAATATCCACCCATCCGGGTTTGGGGCACCATCGGATTTATTGTGGCATTGTGGACCATCAGCCTGACCGGACTGGAAGTTTCTGCAGGACAATTCTATGTTGCATCTGCTGCATCATTGTTTCTCGGTATTTATTCGTTTACCCTGCCAAAATGCCCGCCACTAGGGCAGGCTGTTAAAAGATCATTCGTCAATGCACTTGGATTGAACGCGTTCGCCCTTTTTAAAAATGCAAAAATGGCTGTTTTCTTCATTTTTGCGATGTTGCTGGGTGCCTCCCTGCAACTGACCAATGCATACGGGGATACTTTTTTACATGATTTTGCAAAAATTCCTGAATTCAGGGATCTGATCGCGGTTAAATATCCGGCGATCATCATGTCCATCTCCCAGATCTCTGAGACGTTATTCATCCTCACCATCCCGTTTTTCCTCCGGAAATTTGGTATAAAAAAGGTGATGATCTTCAGTATGATCGCCTGGATACTGCGATTCGGTTTGTTTGGCTACGGAAATCCTGCCGAAGGTCTTTGGATGATCATTCTTTCCTGTATCATCTATGGAATGGCATTTGATTTTTTCAATATTTCGGGTTCACTGTTTGTAGAAACACAAAGCGAACCGGGCATCAGGGCCAGTGCACAGGGTCTTTTTATGATGATGACCAATGGAATAGGCGCCTTTCTCGGCAGCCGCCTCAGTGGTATCGTCATCGACAAGTATTTCATTTTAGCGAACGGGACCTTCGACTGGAAAGGCATCTGGCTTGCTTTTGCCGGGTATTCACTGGTAGTGGCCATTTTGTTCGCCATCCTTTTCAAACACAAACACGATCCCAAATCTTTTTCATCTGTATGAAACAATATCTTTCTCTCCTCAATCACGTCCTCGACAACGGGATCCAAAAGCAGGACCGCACCGGTACCGGAACGATCAGCGTGTTTGGTTACCAGATGAGGTTCGATCTGAGGGAGAGTTTCCCGTTGCTTACAACCAAGAGGCTGCATCTCCGGTCGATCATCCATGAACTGCTGTGGTTCCTGCAGGGTTCGACCAATACAAGATACCTCACGGAAAACAAGGTGACCATCTGGAACGAATGGGCCGATAAAGATGGCAACCTCGGGCCGGTATATGGTTATCAATGGCGCTCCTGGCCAAAACCTGACGGTTCGCACATTGACCAGATCAGACAGGTGGTTGAATCAATTCAGAAAGACCCGGATTCCCGCCGTCATATTGTCAGCGCGTGGAATGTCGGCGATCTCGGCAGCATGGCATTGCCCCCCTGTCACCTGTTGTTCCAGTTCTATGTAGCCAATGGGGAGCTTTCATGCCAGATGTACCAGCGTAGCTGTGATATTTTCCTGGGAATCCCCTTCAACATCGCCTCCTATGCCATGCTAACCCGGATGATGGCGCAGGTGACCGGCCTCAGACCCGGCGAGTTCATTCATACCCTTGGCGATGCCCATATTTATTTAAACCATCTTGACCAGGTACGGCTGCAGTTGACACGCGATCCGTTACCGCTCCCACAGATGCAACTAAATCCCGGGGTGAAAAATATCGATGACTTCCGGATTGATGATTTTCAATTGGTCAACTACCAGTCACATCCGCACATCAAAGGGGATATCGCGGTTTAGCCGGAAAATCAAATGAATTATTCTTCCAGCGTCGAAATGTCACCGGTATCGAGTCCGAGTGCGGTCGCCTTTAATACCCTCCGCATGATCTTACCGCTGCGGGTTTTGGGAAGTTTATCGGCAAAAACAACGAATGCCGGGCGGGCGATGGGGCCGATCTCCTTCTCAACATGTCCTTTCAACTCCTCGGCAAGTTTGTCGCTCGGAGAGAAGCCTTCGCGGAGAATGACCGTTGAATGGATGATGTTCCCCCGAAGGTCATCAGGCAAAGCAATGGCTGCAGCTTCAGTCACCGCGGGATGGCTGACCAGCGCACTTTCGATCTCTGCCGATCCCAGGCGGTACCCGCTCACTTTGATGACATCATCGATCCGGCCGATGACCCAATAATAACCGTCTTCATCCTGCCGGGCAGAATCACCTGCAAGGTACCAGCCCTGTTTCCGGTATTTTTCCCAGTATTTCTCGATAAACCGTTCAGGATCATGAAGGATCGTGCGTGCCATACCCGGCCAGGGACTTTTAATGACCAGGTTCCCCTCTTCTCCTTGTTTGACGGCATGTCCATGATCGTCGACGATGGCCACTTCAATCCCGAAAAAGGGTTTCGCGCATGAGCCGGGCTTCAGCGGCATGACCGGGAGGGGGGTGATCATGAATCCACCTGTTTCAGTTTGCCACCAGGTATCCATGATGGGGCACCTGTTTTTTCCGATCACCTCATGATACCATTTCCAGGCTTCTGGGTTGATGGGTTCGCCGACGGAACCGAGCAACCTCAATGAACCAAGGTCATGGCGGTTGGCCCATGATGCACCGTAACGCATCAGTCCGCGGATGGCTGTGGGTGAGGTATATAAAATATTGATCCCGTATTTTTCGATCATCTGCCACCACCGGTTTGGGTAAGGGTGGTTGGGAGCGCCTTCATACATCATGATGGTTGCCCCATGGATCAGGGGAGCATAAACGATATAACTGTGGCCGGTGATCCATCCGGGATCGGCGGCACACCACCAGCGGTCCTCGGGTTTTATATCGAACACATATTTATAGGTGGTCGCTGTATAAACGGCATACCCCCCATGCGTATGCACCAGTCCTTTTGGTTTCCCGGTGGTTCCCGACGTGTAAAGAATGAACAGCGGATCTTCAGAATCCATCACCTCGGTTTTGCAATCCTTGCAATCAAGCGGCATGACCATGAGATCGTGGTACCAGAAATCACGGTCATTTTCCATATAGCATTCTTCACCGGTCCGTCTTACGGTGATGCAGACTTCGATCGTGGCCGACCGTTGCATCGCCTCATTCGCGATCGCCTTCAGATGGGTCGTTTTTCCTCTCCGGTAACCACCGTCGGCCGTTAGGAGGATGCGGCTTTGTGAATCGTGGATCCGTTCCGCGAGTGCCTCAACACTGAAACCTCCGTAAACGACACTATGCACCGCTCCGATCCTGGCACATGCCAGCATCGAAATTACCAGTTCGGGTATCTGGGGCATATAGATCGTGATCACATCTCCCTTTTTCGCCCCCATCGCCTTGAGGATATTGGCAAATTTTGAAACATCGCGGTAAAGCGCATGGTATGAAAAAGTGCGTACATCGCCTGGTTCCCCTTCCCAGATGATGGCTAATTTGTTACGGGTCGCATTTTTCTGGTGCTTATCAAGCGCATTGTGCACGATATTGATCTTCCCACCGGTAAACCATTTGAAAAAAGGCCTGTTGGTATCATCTAGTACCTTGTCCCATTTTTTAAACCAATCAAGTTTTTTCGCCTCTGTTGCCCAAAATCCTTCCGGGTCATCAATTGATTGCTGATAGAGGCTTTCATATTCTTTGACATTTGCCTTGCGAATCATGTCTTTCGGAGGGAAAAAAAAATTCCTGTCGCTGCCGGTCATTGTTTCCATTGATTTATTTTTGGTGGCCAAACTTACATAAAAATTTAATTCGGAATGGTCCTATTCTTCAATGGTTATGTTTCCATTGACCGTTAAAATGAACCCCGGCTGAACAGTGAGTAAAGCACCTGCCTGTACAAGAACGTTATTGCAACTTAGTCCCTGGATGTTTACCACAGGCATGTACGGTGCAGTCGGAGGAATGACTACATCATCCTGTACACCGGGAATACCGGCCGGATTCCAGTTGCCCGACCTGTTCCATTTCTCATCGATCACTCCGATCCAGGAACGTGTGAGAGGTACTGCGGAAACTACGACGGTTGCGGACGAAGAAAACTCCTGCAAACAGGTTCTGTTCTGCACAACAGCATGGTATTCCCATGTGCCTGCTGCCGAAGGCGCTTCCTGGTACATGGTCATGCCGGCAGTTGCAGGGATATCTGTGTAACCTCCGTTGTCAATCTGCTTCTGCCATGTGATCACATCCCCCAGGTGACCTTGAAGCTTTAATGTGTCCGTGAGCGCTCCGAGCGTAATGGTCGTTTCCCCGGTTACTACTCCGCCGGAAGTCGGTTCATCCATTTCCACAACAGCGTTCCCGGTCATACTGGTCACCTGGTAGGTTGCCGGCCGTCTTCCTGTAACCGTATAGGTGCCTGCAGGCCTGTTGGCCCAGGTCAGAAAAGTACCGCTGCCATTCACCTCTCCGCCATCATTGATACCATCCTTTTTCAATTGATACCTGATGTCAGTCTCAGTACTACTCAGAATAACAGGCAAACCCGGTGATCCTTCACAAAAACTGCCTGAGCCCGAAACCGTATAAACGGCAACAGGACCATTCAGTAAAGGATTTTCAAGTCCTGATGTCATATGACTGACCGGATTTGTGATATTCACATTAAGATGAGTGGTTCTGTCGAAAGCACTTACCACGGTGTTGTAAGGAAAAACTGTGAAATTGAATGATGGATCCGGGGTACCCTGGCCGAAAGGTAATGTGTTTGTCAACCGGATGCGGCATATCTTTGTTCCTGCATCAGTTTCAGCGATGATGGTGCCGCTGCTGAAATCAGGCGGCGATTTTGGCGCCAGTTTCACACAGTTCTCCTGTACCGAAAAAAGTGCCTCTGAAGGTTGCTGGCCGGCATTCAGTTGAGAACTCCCCGGAATAATGCTTGCGCTTATAGTTCCACCATTCAAAATCTGCGGATTTACATGGATCCCTGCCTGAAAATTGCCAAGTTCAAAAGTGACTGCGCTTGAATTCTTCAGATAAATGTCAAATTCATAGATCTGGCTGGTCAACAGTGAATCATTTGTCAGTTCACACTGGTAGGATGGAACCTGGGCTTTCAGGGAAATGGCACTTGTGATAATACCGGTCAGAAGCAGACCTGTCGTCGTTATATGTCTTAGCTTTCTCATAGTTGTTTTCTTAATTGTGTTTTCAAGCTTCCTCACGGTTTTTTAGTCATGATAAAGGCGTTTGCATTGTTTTGCAACAGGATCTGATCTGTGCTGTTCACGACCCCGTCTCCATTCAAGTCGGTACTTGTATATCCGGTGACACCGGCTGCTTTGGCATTTCCGACCTGGATCATATCAAGGGCGTCGGTGGAGCCATCCTGGTTCTCATCGCCGCCAAAGATCACATATACCCCACCTATTTCAAGCAGGTTCGAACCAAATGCCTGGGAAGCGCCGGTGCTGAAATTGTAACTGACAGTGCCGGCTGTCATCGGCAATGGGGTGGCAGAGGTGGTTTCAAGACTGTTCCTGTGCCTGATGGTAACGTAGTATGAATTGTTGTAAATAGCCGGAATCGCAATTGTTGCTGTTCCGGTGGTGGTCAGGTTCACGTTAGCTGCTGTCAATACAATGTTCGCATAATTTGCGGCATCATGCAAACCGACCGTTATCTGGTCTGCTATATTACCAAGGAAATGATTTCCCGACGCATCCTGCGCCTGTCGCATGATTCCAGAACCGTTATAGAGTCCCTCCAGCATGGCCGTCAGGTTCAGTGTGGTCCCGGTGATGATATCCAGGGTGCAGGGGACCATTACCTGCGGCTCGACAGGATCATTGCTGGTTATTTTAATGTTGGCATTATAAGTGCCCGGTGCCAATGCCCCGGCATCAAAGCCGACCGTGACCTGCTGGTTGTTGCCTGGCTGGATCGTCCCTGAAGTGGAATTTGTACCGTTTACAGTCAACCAGGAAAAAGGAGGTGTGTAAGTGTAACTGATCACCAGAAATGGTTTATTCGTCTGGCTCCAGCCGTCGAAACCAATGTAATAGGTCGAACTATTGTCCCGGTCCATGATGCCAATGGCAAACCAGTCTTGCGGAAGCGCAGCCTGGAGGTTCGCATTGGCATTTCCACCGAGTGTATGGATTTTCCAACCGGTGGTGTAATTGCTGGCTTCACTCCTGTAAAGGTAATAACCGGAAGCTGATTCGGCAATGATATCGTTATAAAGCACAGAAGGAGAAGCTGAGACCGGATCATTGGTTACAGGATTGATGTTCCAGTAGGGATAATTGGTCGCATTCACATAGCCATGGAACTCGACGGAGTTGATGGTTGATCCATCCGGGATTCCGCTGATGTCGAATTTCATCCATCCGGCTTCGGTGGTTGGATAACCTTTCACAAGACTGGTCTGTGTTTTGGCCGATGATGTGGTAGTACCCGTATTATAGTTCGCGTTGAGGGCAAAAACTGTATCAGGGGAACCGCCTCCAGCGGTATAAAGTGCTTCAGCCGTATAATTGAGAGGCATTTCACCGCTGTTTCCCAGGAGGATGAAGTCAGTTGCCGAACCGTCCGTTGCGACTGTTTTTGTGAACCCTGACGGGGTGACAGATATATCCGGGGGATCAGGGATGGGCGCCAAGGGCGGGAAGAGGATATAATCCACCCAGGCCCTGTCGCTCCCTCCGATGGTATTTGCATCTTTGACATAGCTCCATTTGAAGGTATGGAGGCCGGCGGTTACCGGGAAGTTTACCTCCTCCCATCCGAGGCTCCCCGCCCATTGTCCCTGTTGAAGATCGTCAATAAAGAATTTGAGGTAATCGTAATCGGTTTCGGAGGAGACCTTACGGAAGAATGACACGGTACCGGCGGCAGTTAAATAGAGTTCAATGCTCATCACCGTGGATTGGTTGTCGGCGATAACACCCGATCTGGCACAGTATAAGCCATCGTAAGGGGTTTCGGTGGTGATCACCCAGGGGGCATTTCCGGAAAACGTCCATTGTGGCTCAAAAGCACCTGTCTCAAAGCTCCAGGCGGTGCTTTGAAGGAGTTGAAAATCAAAAACAAAGTTCACCGGCGAGACAACTACCTCCTCAACAACGGTGGCATAACCCTGCTTACTGATCCTGAAATCATGAGTGCCTTCAAGGACATTGTCGATGGCATAAGCACCGGATGCATTGGTGGTAACCGGCGTAATCGACGTATTCAAAACCTGGACGGTGGCCCCCTGGATCGGCAATCCGGTCGTGACATCCGTTACAGTGCCGGTCACATCAACTTCTTCGGGAGGTACCATGTTGGCCAGGCTGATGGTCGCTGCCACCATGGCTTTAGTGAAAATGCCAACCTGTTCAAAGTTGTTGACACTCGGCCCGATCACATCGTTGCTGGTGTGGATATACGGGCTGTAGTTCTGGCTGTCCTCGAACGGAAAAATACCCATGAATCCATGGTTGTTGAATGAAGTATGGTCGCTGTCGCCTCCCGAAAGCGCACCCGGTGCGGTGGTGAATGCAGGGAGGTAGAGGTTGACGACGGAGGTATAGAAATCGACAAGCCATTGTGCCGAAGGCGGGGCAATGATGTCGGTATGGATCGGGTCGCCGGTGGTCAGGTAGCCAACCATGTCCATATTCATATATCCCAGGATATTCATATTCTGTGCATCACACCATGCCGCGTATGCCTCGCTGCCGTATAGCCCGTATTCTTCACCGGAGAAAGCACAGAAAATGATGGTACGGTCGAAGGTGTAAGGGCTTAAAATCCTGGCGGTTTCAAGGATGCCGCAAGTTCCTGATGCATTGTCGTCCGCTCCTGGTTCAACTGTACCGCCGGTGTAGGAATCATAATGTCCGCCGATTATCACGTATTCATCCGGATAAAGTGACCCGGTCTTCGTGGCGATCACATTATCGCTTGAGCTGCCCTGGGGCATGGTGAAATCGAACAATTCCGTGGTTAAGCCGTAGCTTTCGAAAACCCCTTTGATCCAGTTTTGTGCCAGCACTGCTTCCGGTTTAATGCACCGCCTGGTGCCATAATCCTGCAGATGTTGCAGGTTGGTATGGATAATGGCCGTATCGACCTCGGCCATCCTTGCCACAATAAACGGATCGGGGAGAAGCGGGATCTTTACACCTGAAAGAGGGTCTGCCGGTAAAATGGCGGCATTTTCCCAGATCCGAACGAGACTGCCATCCGCCGGAGGTACGATTTCAGAAAGGTTCTGGTTGGCTGCTTTGATAAAAAGCAAATCCTTTGTCTGATAAAGGATGGTTGCCTTGTTGCCGATTTCCTGGCGGTAAATAAGGTTCGTTTGTTCATCGGCAAAAGCCAGGAAATAGCTGTGATCTGCTGTCCAGGAATTATTTTCCAGCAATATATAATCCACTTTTATTTCAGCCTTTTTCGTTGCGATCACAAACCCGTTACCGAGGTAATTCAGCGTAAGCTGATCCATTGCCGAAAGAGTTTTCAACTCAGGAAAATTGGCAGTTTTTATCAGGACCAGATCTACCGCGAACAAATTGCTGCACAAGGAAAAGGCCAGGAAAATTAGTAGAAGTTTTTTCATATTTTTTCGTTCAGAATTAATACAGGCAAATATAACCAATGTAACGCTAAAACTTGTATAGCGGGAGAAAATAACTAGAGAATTTACGATTGGACGATTTACGAGTTACGAATAAATTTACGATTTATGATTTACGATTTACGATTAGCTGCCGATCAATCGTAAATCGACAATCAACAATTTCAATCTGCAATCGTAAATCGTCCAATCGTAAATTCTTCATAAATCGTCCAATGGTAAATCAATCTATTTCTTATCTTTATGGCAGAATTATCTAAATATTCCGTTAAGATGATCGGTAACACTATCATAGAACTGTCCAGTGTCGACTCAACCAACAACTATGCAGGTATGGCATTTTCAAAGAATGACTTTGAGGATGGGACAATAATATGGGCGCATAAACAATTTGCAGGCCGCGGTCAGCATGATCACAGTTGGAATAGCGAGGCAGGCAAAAACCTGACCTTCACAGTATGCCTTAAACCAGGATTCCTGGCTCCGGACCGCCAGTTTCAACTGAATAAAGCAATCGCCCTATCCATACTGGACTTCCTCCGCTCATTCCCGCATCCCGCCTCCCATATCCCGCAACCCGCATCCCGTATCCCGCCTCCCGCATCCCTCATCAAATGGCCCAACGACATATACCTCGGTGACCAGAAGATTGGCGGTATTCTGATTGAAAACAAAATCATGGGATCAAGCTTCGAAGCATGCTTTGCAGGAATTGGTATCAATATCAATCAAACGCGGTTTGCCCCCGACATCCCGAATCCTGTCTCGCTCATTCACATTTTGCGTCATGAAGTAGTACTGAAAGATGCCCTTGAATCATTGTGTTGTTTTCTCGACAGTCGTTATCAGGAATTACGACAAGGGGAACAAGATCGTATGGACAACGAATATGATCAGAATCTCATGGGAATTGATCAATGGCGGACTTTTATTCGCCAAGGCGATAAAATGGAAGGCCGGATCAAAGGTGTCGACATCTCCGGACGCTTAATGATTGAAACCGCGAACGGTAAGATAATTCGCTTTCAGCATGGAGAAATTAACCTTATAACTTAATACAGGCAATGCAGGTCCGCTTGTCCGCTTGTCCGTCTGTCCGCTTGTCCGCCTGTCCGCTTGTCCGCCTATTTATTGTACCTCTTCCCAAACATCACACTCACATAAAGTGTCAGAAAATAGCTTTGCCTGGGATTGTCGGCCATGATGGCAACCGGAATGGGAGAGTAGTCGAAATTTCCGCCGACTTCGAGTGAAGTGATCTGGCTGTTTTTTACGCCAAACTCGAAATCCAACCCTGTTTTAACGTAAGCACCGGGATGTAATCCTATTTTAGTGAATCCGGCTAAAAACGATCCGCGGCCATAGATGTTATCAATGAAATGACTTTCCGGGTCATATTTTTCCTCTTTGACCTCATAATCGGTAAATCCGCTGTTAAAATGTATGATATAGAGATATACAGGTTTGGTGATCCCTAATGAAAAGCCCCCGTAATAAATCCAGCTTAGCTGAATGCCGCCCCAATATGGTTTCCGGTTCAGAATTTTTTGCTGTCCCACCCCGCCGTGCAAAAACCAAAGATAATTTAGTTTGCCATAGAAATAGGAACGGGAATCGGAGAAATACGGGTTGATGCTCCGTACTTCCTTGGGAGATTTATAGGTGGAAAATTCGATTTCCCACATGAATTGTCTCAGGGCCGTAACGTTGTGCCCCTTTCTGAATTTCAGTCCCCAGCCATTGGTATGAAGCAGCCCCCCGAGACTCCATTGCTTTTCCAGCAGAACGTTCTCAGGAACTGTATCCGGACGGGATTCATACTGCCCGATTGCATAATATCCACATGCCGTGAAAAGGAGGAACGAAAAGGTGAAGAAAATTCGTTTCATTATAGATGGCTGACTGGGACGAACAAAGGTACAAAAGAAATGGGAAGCCGAAGCTTCCCATTCTTACAAAAAAAATGGAAAAGTTCTTTAACGTCGTTCCATTTGGTATCTTTGCTTTTCACCATATGCTGCACAATGCTGGTTTGATGTGCAGGAAGAAACGATACCCGAAATAACAGTCGCCAATATTATAAATAGGATTTTTTTCATAATGGTCACCCCAGATTTTCGTTTAATTAGATTTGCAAATGTACTGCTTATAAGATAATGAACAACTATTTTTAGTATTTATTGTCTAAAGTTATCAACGATAGAAAGTTAATAATATGATGGAAATAGTCGACCCTGTGATAGAAACGAGCTGGAAACAAGCGCTCCGTGATGAATTCAGCAAAGAATATTTCAGCGATCTGAAGTTGTTCCTGCTCGAAGAAAAGAAAAAATACAGGGTATTTCCAAAAGGTCAGATGATATTCAACGCATTCAATCATACTCCGTTTGATAAGGTAAAAGTGGTGTTGTTGGGACAGGACCCTTACCATGGTCCGGGCCAGGCTCATGGCCTGTGTTTCTCGGTTCCTGAGGGCGTCCAAAAACCACCTTCGCTGGTCAATATATTAAAGGAACTCAAAACGGATCTTGGCATCGAGGAGCCACGACATGGCAATTTAACAAAATGGGCCGACCAGGGAGTGCTCCTGCTCAATGCCACATTGACTGTGCGCGAAAACCAGGCCGGTTCTCATCAGAACCATGGCTGGGAGACTTTTACAGATGCCGCAATCATGCAGCTTTCACTTCACCGGATGGGTTTGATCTTTATACTTTGGGGTAATTATGCCGTTGCCAAACAGGTGTTGATCGACCCCTCAAAACATTTTGTTCTGACATCGGTCCATCCTTCCCCACTGTCGGCCCACCGCGGTTTTTTTGGTTGCCGTCATTTTTCGCAAACGAACAATTTGTTACGGCAACAGGGCGTTGAAGAAATAGATTGGAGGTTGTGATGATTATTCGACGTTTGCAGTTTGCAGTTTACAGTTTGCAGTTTGCAGTTTTTCGTTCATTGAAATGGGTACTGCCGGTTATGATTTTGTTGATTACTTCCTGTCAGAAAAACCAAACATATACTCCGCTTCATACTCCAACTCCATATTCAATTATCGTTCCCCGGTTTTTTCCTACTGAGTTCAATATCCCGGATGATAACCCGATGACCGTGGAGGGAGTAGAACTCGGGCGATTTCTTTTCTATGACGGAAGATTATCGGGGCGCACTGAACCCGACTCATTGATGAGTTGTTCAACCTGCCACCTGCAATCCCATTCATTTGAATGCGGCATTACCCATCCGAAATTTACCGGCGGACACCCATTCGGACTGACCGGTTTGTTGACCCCCCATTTTATGATGCCCATGATCAACCTGGTATGGACTGACCAGGGCTATTTGTGGAATGGTAGGGTTTCACCTGCAAATACTTCACAGGCAATGCGAAACCTGGAGGATATCACCTGGATGGCCATAGTTGCTCCTCACGAAATTCACGGGGATACCGCGACTGTCGCCGCACTTTTTCAGTCGATGAAGGGTTATCCGGAACTTTTTAACAAAGCCTTTGGCTCAGAAAAGATCACCGTAAAGAATATGGGAAGGGCCATTGCACAGTTTGTTCGCACTCTTATCTCAGCCAATTCAAAATTCGACCGGTTTATGATGGGGGAAGCACAATTGACGCCTGCCGAACGGAACGGTTATGTACTTTTTATGACCGAACAAGGCGGCGACTGTTTCCACTGTCATGGAGGCGACGGGAACCCCCTGTTCACCACGAACCTTTTTTACAACAACGGAAAAGATTCTGTTTTTACCGACCCATATGACCGATTCTCGGTTACCGGCGACCCCGATGACGCGGGGTCATACAAGGCCCCAACCCTGCGAAACCTGTTGTTCACAGCGCCTTACATGCACGACGGACGCTTCAGCACCCTTGATGAGGTATTGAACTTTTATAATTCCGGACTCGTGTGGTCACCCAATATTAGTCCCCTGATGCACCATATCGGCACCAATGGTATCCGGTTATCACCATCACAGCTCGGCGATCTGAAATCATTCCTGTTAACGCTCACCGATAGTTCGTTCGTGAGTAATCCCGCCTTTTCACGGCCTGCTTCTTTTCCGGATGAAAATTAATCGTATTTTTAGCACATGATCCAATTTCCACATAGCAAAATCAACCTCGGACTGAATATCATTGAAAAACGATCCGACGGATTTCATAACATTGAAACGGTATTATATCATGTTCCTCTGACTGACGCACTGGAAATTATCCATGCTCAGGATGGTATTTTTCAATTCCAGGCAACCGGTTTGGATATTCCCGGGAAGACTGAGCATAATCTTTGCATCAGGGCGTTTCATATGTTAAAGACTGATTTCAGGTTGCCCAATGTGAAAATATATTTGCACAAAGTAATTCCCGCGGGGAGCGGATTGGGTGGAGGATCATCCGACGGCGCCGGTACCTTGAAAATGTTAAATGAACTCTTTGACCTTGGACTTGGCAGCCAACAATTGAAGCAATACGCACGCCGGTTAGGAAGCGATTGTGCCTTTTTCATTGAGGATCATCCGCAGTTCGCATTTCAAAAGGGTGATCAATTGGAGCAAATAGAAGTCGATCTGGCAGGAAAATATATTGTCATCGTAATTCCTGACGTACATATTGTTACGGAGGTTGCTTATGGTCTGGTGGTACCGGGAAAACCGGTCCTGCCGTTAAAAAATATGTTAGGGCTACCGGTTGAAGACTGGAAAGACAGGTTGGTGAACGATTTTGAAAAACCTGTATTTGAAAAATATCCGGTGATCGGGGCGATCAAACAGCAATTGTACAATTCCCGCGCCATTTATGCCTCCTTGAGCGGCAGCGGCTCGGCAGTTTACGGTATTTTTAAAGAAGCTCCCGAACTTACTGTTTTTAATCAGCATTTTCATTGGATGACACATCTTTGAAAGTTACTTGTCGTGCCTCATGTAACCCGTATCCCGCATCCCGCCACTACTTCGGTGCAATCCTGTACAAAAAGAATGCGATGAAACCGAAAATGATGTTTGGGATCCAGACGGCAAGCAGGGGTGGCAGGTCGCCAAACGTGGCAAAAACGGTAAAGATCTGCATGAACAGGATGTACATGAAGGTCAGTGCCAGTCCGAGTCCAAGGTGATACCCGATGCCTCCGCGAACTTTTCTGCTCGAAACTGATACTCCGATCAGGGTAAGGATCAAAGTGGCGAAAGGGAAGGCGATTCGTTCGTATTTTTTTACCTTGAATTTTATCAGGTCTGGATCACCGCGCAACTCTTTCTTTTTTATCTGTTCCTGCAACATGAAATAATTCATGATCTTCACCTCTTCAACATCTTCGGTGAAATCGGCCGGTCTGAATGGAAGCAGGGTATCGAGTTTTGTCCCTTTTGTTATTGATTCAGTCATTCCCCCAATTTTTCTGGTAAAATAATTGGAGATTTTCCATCGCATCCGAAGGCTGTCCCATTCGATGCGCTCGCCGTGTAGTTTAAAGGTTAGATTCCGGCCATCAAATTTTTCAAGGGTGAATTTCCACCCTGCATTCGTTTGGATATTGAAATTTTCAAGATAGATAAAGGTTCCCGGACTTATCTGTTTATGAATGTTCTGTTCACTGAATTGTCGGGGGTTATTGATGTATTGCTTTTCAAAGGCGAACATGCTCCTGTTGGTATATGGAATTATAAAATTTGCCAGAAAAAATGATAGCAGGCCAAGTACCAACGCCGAAAGAAAATAGGGGAACAACAAACGCCGGAAACTGATACCGTTGCTCAGGATGGCAATGATCTCGGAATCTGACGCCATGCGGGAAGTAAAAAAAATGACCGCGATAAAGGTCAGCAGGTAGCTGAACAGGTTGATGAAATAAGGAACGAAGTTTAGGTAATAATCAAAAATGATCACCTTAAGCGGGGCGTCATGGCGGAGAAAATCATCAAGTTTTTCGGAAATATCGAAAACGATCACAATAAATATCAGCAGCACCAGGGTGAAGAAAAATGTTCCCAGGAATTTCTTAATGATATAAATGTCAATCGTTCGCATCTCTCGTTTACCCGTTTACCCGCTTACTTGTTTACCCGTCTTCTTGTCCCTTCGTCCCCTTGTCCCCTTGTCCCCCCTTTTACAACCTCTGCATAACTGTCTTCACCATTTTCTCCTTCCATCCTGCAAAAGTGCCTTGTTTGATATGTTCCCTGGCCTCCTTCATCAGCCAGATATAAAATCCAAGGTTATGCATGGTCGCGATCATGGCGCTGAGGATCTCTTTGGATATGAATAAATGACGTAGGAAGGCTTTGTTATATTGCAGGTCGGCAAAAACTTCGCCATCTTGTTCCAGTGGCGAAAAATCGTCTTTCCATTTTTCATTTTTGATGTTGATGATCCCGTTTCGGGTAAAGAGCATACCGTTCCGCCCATTGCGGGTGGGGATTACACAGTCGAACATGTCAATACCCAGGGCAATACTTTCAAGCATGTTGGCCGGAGTGCCGACACCCATCAGGTAACGGGGTTTATCGTCGGGGAGGATGCTGCAGACAAGACAGGTGATGTCGTACATCATCCTGGCAGGTTCACCCACCGAAAGACCTCCAATGGCGTTGCCAGGTGCATTCTGACTGGCAATGTACTCGGCTGATTCCGCGCGAAGCTCAGGAAACACGCTGCCTTGTACTATGGGAAACAGACTCTGGGTGTAACCGTGTTTACATTCCGTTTGGCCGAAGTAGCTCATACAGCGGGAAAGCCAGTAATGGGTCCGTTTCATCGACTTTCTGGCATAGGCCTCATCGCAGGGATAAGGCGTACATTCATCAAATGCCATAATGATGTCGGCGCCCAACTGGCGCTGCACATCTATTGCTTTTTCAGGGGTGAAAGTATGCCTGGAACCGTCGATGTGCGACTGAAAGATTACACCATCATCCGTGAATTTCCTTATATCGCCCAGGGAATATATCTGGTATCCCCCGCTGTCGGTTAGAATTGGTTTGTTCCATCCGTTGAATTTATGAAGTCCGCCGGCTGCAGAGATCACATCGACACCAGGCCTCAGATAAAGATGGTAGGTATTTGAAAGCATTACCTGCGCTTTGACCTCATCGCGAAGATCTTTGACATGCATTGCCTTCACGGTACCTGCCGTTCCGACAGGCATGAAAAACGGGGATTCGATGGTTCCGTGATCAGTCGTGAGAAGTCCGGCACGGGCGGAGGTGGTTTTATCGCGATGTGAAATTTTGAATTTCAATTGGCAGGTTTGTGGAATTCCGGCAAAGGTAAGGGTTCTTCTTTTCAACCACACAGTCATTTTATTCACATTCCCGGTTTTTGTACAATGAGAAATGATAACTTTGCCTCAGAATAACATATTTTTTTTTAATGATTGATTTTCTGCTCAGTAGACAATTGCTCCCCCTCATATTGTTAGGCCTGTTCGCGTTTGCCTTCCTTTTGCAACAGCTTTTTTACTGGATAATTTTCTGGAGACTTGCCCGTTACAAACAACCTGAAAACAGTTCAGGACTTGCAGGAGTCTCCGTTGTGATCTGTGCGCATAATGAGTACCATCAGCTTAATCAGACCCTTCCCCTGATCCTTGAACAGAATTACCCTGAATACGAAGTACTGGTCGTGAACCACTCTTCGGATGATGATACGCATTTCCTTCTGACCAGCCTGGAGGAAAAATACCCACATCTGAGTACCATATATATACGGGAGGACCTGAACTTCTTCTCCGGGAAAAAATTTCCCCTTTCAATCGGTATAAAATCGGCAAAACATGACCTGGTCCTTCTGACCGATGCCGATTGCCGGCCTTCTTCAAAAGACTGGATCCGCCATATGCAATCTGCATTCCAGCCAAAGACTGAAATCGTGCTGGGATATAGTCCGTATTACCGCAGCGCCGGTTTACTCAATAAACTGATCCGGTTCGACACGGCCCTTATAGCAACCCAGTACCTGTCGTACGCGCTGTCGGGAATTCCTTACATGGGAGTCGGACGAAATCTATCGTATCTGAAGCATCTGTTTTACAAAAACCAGGGATTTATCCGGCACTACCGCGTCCGCTCCGGCGACGATGACCTCTTTATTAACAGGGTCGCCAACCGGTCAAATACCAGCATTATGGTGGATCCGGAAAGTTATACTTTTTCCGATCCGAAACAGACCTTTGGAACATGGATCACCCAGAAAAAGAGACATCTTTCAACAAGCCATCTTTACAAGGCCAAACACAAGATTCTGCTTGGTTTATATGTATTCACACAGGCTGTTTTTTATATTCTGTTCATCCTCCAGCTTGCCCTTAACCTGTCGGTTATACCGGTACTCGGAATTTTCTGCCTGAGGCTGATCTCACAGTACATAGTATTTTCAGGTTGTTTGCGGAAGCTGAATGAAAAAGACCTGGTACCTTTGCTGCCGTTCTATGAAATCATGATCCTGATCTTCAACGCCGGGATTATGGTTTCCAACGTTATTCACAAACCAACCCGATGGAAATAGCAACTCAACTGACAGATAAGGCCCAACGAGATTTAGTCCTGGTTCAGAAAGCCCGTGATTATGGTGATCAGCATGCCTACGCCGAGTTGCTGAACAAATACCGGGATTCACTCTACTTCATGATGCTGAAGATGACCAGTAATCCTACTGATGCCGACGATCTGACCATCGAGGCTTTTGGCAAAGCGTTTAAGAACATTCAGCAGTACACCCCCGACTTTGCATTCAGTACATGGCTTTTTAAAATTGCCGCGAACAACTGTATCGATTTTTTACGTAGGAATAACCGGATCCTCTTTGCTGACAACTTTTTTGATGAAGATGGGGATTCTGCCGAGGCTCCTCATAATATCCCTTCCACCGGTCTTGATCCTGAAGAGAAGGTGATTGAAAAACAGAAGATACAGCTCATGCACGAGGTTGTAGAGAAACTTAAGCCGCATTACCGTACCATGGTCGAGTTACGGTATTTTAAGGAATGGTCCTATGAGGAAATCGCCGTAGAACTTGATCTTCCGCTTGGTACCGTTAAAGCACAACTCTTCCGGGCACGCGAATTTTTATTTCAGATTCTGAAGACTGTGGAAGAGCGAATCTGATTTCAGGTATACAGGCGGCCCTCCCCCTCTCCGTGCGGAGAGGTGGCAGAATAAACAAAATTGGTAATTTTATCATGATAATTTAATTTTTTTTCATGGAAACATCTGATTTTAAGAACGCCATCCTGCAGGGCATTCCCGGGGAATTACCGGAGGTACAGCCATTCGACATCACTTCGAACCATGCCCCTGTTCGAAAGGATATTCTTTCGCCGGAAGAAAAAATTCTTGCATTGCGAAACGCGCTCAGGTATTTCGATCCGAAGCATCATGCTGTCCTGGCACCTGAATTTGCTGCCGAATTAAAGGATCATGGCCGTATTTACATGTACCGTTTCCGGCCTGCTTATCCCATGCATGCACGAAATATTTTTGAGTACCCTCACCGTTCCCTCCAGGCCGCCTCCATCATGCTGATGATCCAGAACAACCTGGATCCGGCAGTGGCGCAACATCCGCATGAACTGATCACTTATGGCGGCAATGGCGCGGTATTCCAGAACTGGGCGCAGTACCTGCTGACGATGAAATACCTGGCCGTCATGACCGATGAACAGACACTGGTGATGTATTCCGGCCACCCGATGGGACTTTTCCCATCACACAAGGATGCCCCGCGAGTGGTCGTGACCAATGGCATGATGATTCCCAATTATTCCAGGCCCGATGACTGGGAACGCTTCAACGCGCTCGGAGTTACACAATACGGGCAGATGACAGCCGGGTCGTACATGTACATTGGCCCGCAGGGAATTGTCCACGGAACCACGATAACCATATTGAATGCCGCCCGCAAGGTTTCATCCGACACCATTGGCGGGACCATCTTCGTGACATCAGGGCTGGGTGGCATGTCGGGCGCCCAGGGCAAAGCAGCCGTCATTGCCGGGGCCATTGCCGTGGTGGCAGAAATCAACCCGATGGCGGTCATAAAACGGTTCAAACAGGGATGGATCGACGAAGTATTTACAGAACTCGATGAGCTGGTACGCCGGATGATGCACGCGGCATGTAACCGGGAAGCGGTATCATTGGCCTACCAGGGTAATGTGGTTGACCTGTGGGAATATTTCGCCGCCCATAAACTGCAGGTTGAACTGGGTTCAGATCAAACCTCCCTGCATAATCCATGGTCGGGTGGTTATTATCCGGTCGGGCTCACTTTTGAGGAATCGAATGAGATGATGGTTAGGGATCCAGTTAAATTCAAGGGATTCGTGCAGGAATCGCTGCGCCGCCAGGTGGCTGCCATCAATAGCCTTTCGGAAAATGGGATGTATTTCTGGGATTACGGCAACGCGTTCCTTCTTGAAGCATCCCGTGCCGGCGCCGATGTCGTGAAACCCGATGGAACTTTCGTTTATCCATCTTATGTTCAGCATATTATGGGTCCGCTTTACTTCGACTACGGGTTTGGGCCGTTCCGGTGGGTTTGCACCTCGGGAAAACCTGAAGACCTTGAGGCTTCTGACAAAATAGCGGCTGCCATCCTGGAGGAGATCGCGGTTACCTCGCCAAATGAAAAAGAGATGCAGATGCGTGATAACATCCACTGGATCCGCGAAGCCGGCAAAAATAAACTGGTCGTCGGGTCGCAGGCACGTATCCTGTATGCTGATTGCGAAGGGCGCATCAAGATTGCCGCCGCTTTTAATGAAGCGATCAAAAACGGGCTGATCTCTGCACCCATCGTCCTCGGACGTGACCATCACGATGTATCAGGCACAGATTCACCATACCGGGAAACATCAAATATTTACGACGGATCAGGATTTACAGCCGATATGGCCATCCAGAATGTGATCGGCGACGGCTTCCGAGGGGCCACCTGGGTCTCCATTCATAACGGCGGCGGGGTAGGATGGGGCGAAGTGATCAACGGGGGTTTTGGCATGCTGCTGGATGGCACGGATGATGCCGCCCGTCGGTTGCGGTTGATGCTTCACTGGGATGTGAACAACGGCATCGCCCGCCGCGCCTGGGCCCGCAACGACGAGGCGATCTTCGCCATTAACCGGGCCATGCGGAATGAACCCGGATTGACCGTGACACTGCCAAACCGGGTAGACGATGCGCTGATCAGCGGGCTCTTTTAAGAGTGCTCCTCTGAAGCAATTGTTAATTTACTCATCTGATCGGGAATAACATAATTGGGTTCCTGCAATTGGAAGATTCAAATGTTTTCCCGGGTTGAACACAACTTTATTGTTACTCCTATTAAAACAGAGGAAGTCATCGAGTGTCGATGTCAGGAAACGAAAGATATTGTTTTGTATGGCATTGACATTTAACAAAATAAAAAATTGTGATGTAGAAATTAGGTTTTTTAAAAGCCATACCTTATATTTGTATCGAAACCTGCATTAAAAAAACAGTTTTAATAAGCGCTCTAAATTTAAACCACCCGCATGAAATTACGAATTGCAGTTTTTGTTTTTATTCTCGGCCTCTTTTCTGATGATGGAATTCAAGCCCAACCCGGGGAAGACTATAACCCGATAAATCCTTCACAAAAGAATAAGTCCATCCTGTTTGGTACTGATACATTTATTAATAATCAACCTCTGCAAAACCAGCGAAATGTTGTGATTTGCTCTGCCTACAATGGGTGGCTGTATGCTGCATATTCTTATTTTGACCTTAATGATTTTAGACCAGTTATTACCATACTCAGATCCAAAGACAGTGGGGTTACCTGGTCGTTTTTACTTGGTGGACCATTACCCTGGATTCATGCAACAATCACAAAATTAGCTATTCTGGCATGCGGACATGATTCAGCAAATCTGAAAGTATTTGTAGGATACTGTGTTTATGATTCTGTCAGTATATTAAATTCAGCTTTACTTGTACGTTATAATGGAATTTCTGGTGTTTTTGAGGATGAAATATTAAATGAGATTCCCATCCCTTCCCATGATATTAAAGATTTAGCGTTAGCCGGTGATGATCTTTATCCTGCAACAAGTTCTAACCCTTTTTCTATTGCAATTGTCTATTCTAAGTGGAATGTCAAGGACTCCATTGTTTTCCGTTCATCAAGTAATGGTGGCATGTCATTTAACACCCGTTATAATATTGCATCAACTTCGCATTATTTTGACAAAGTGGCGCTTGCCTATGGCAGGAGTCCATCGTTCAGCAGTGGAAGGTATTTTGCTACATGGGAGGAGCAGGATAACGTGAATTCCGTTTCAGGGCATATCTATACAGCACATTCCGAACCTGATTTTAACAGTCCATTCACCGTTCCTGTGCTTATCGACAGCCTTGATCTTTCGACTGCAAATAAAGCCAGCCACCCAATGATCGCATGCCAGAATAACAACGCTGATAATGATAGCTCAAACCTTACCGAATTGATCCTTTTTCAAAAATACCAACCGGCATCCCAGAATTTTAATATTGCAGGTGTTTATAATAAAAAGGCGACGAATTCTTCTAATTTTGGAACATTTTCCATTAATTCAACTTCCAATAATATCCTTCAACCGGATATCACTTTCAATCCATTCGATTCCACTTTTATGGTAACCTGGTTTGATTCGACCGATCAAAAACTGCCATATTATCTGCATGAATATAATATGACAGATCCCGATGCCTGGGATGAACTTTCTGCCGGATATAATGACGAGAACAATCTGATTGCTCCTCATCCGCAAGTGGCGCTGGATTTTTTTAAACAGACCGGCGTCAATGTATGGATAGGCGAAGGCGGAGGAGGAAACGGGGCTGCCATGTTCGATTCGCCCTATACCTGGTACGTAGGTGGTTCTGAAAAAAGCAATGATAAGAACAATTTAATGGTAAGGATCTTTCCGAATCCAGCTACTGAATCTGCAGCCATTGAGTTTGAATTGACGAAAACCGCAGCAGTAACTATTAATCTTAATAACCCACTGGGTCAATCGGATGCAATTATTACCAATGTCTTATTAAATGCCGGGAAA
>Ga0172368_10001674_pt1 | contig 29750 bp, 16 predicted proteins | sample Lak11m_FD_114540 | JGI IMG/M metagenome (GOLD analysis project Ga0172368, IMG submission 114540) | Freshwater microbial communities from Kabuno Bay, South-Kivu, Congo - kab_022012_11m | ecosystem: Environmental > Aquatic > Freshwater > Lake | place: Democratic Republic of the Congo: South-Kivu...
CGACCGGAAAGGAATTGCGGTACTCGGTTGAAATAAGGTACTGAATACTACAGGAAACAGACTATCCCGTTCAGTGCAAGGTCGGAGTTTTTTTATCGAGTCGAACTATTGACTTACGGGTAGGTGCTGTTGTCAATTATCATCCCCCTTTTTCTTCGCTTTGCTTCAAAACCCTTGTAAAATAAGCATTTAAGCCACTTTCTAATTTCATTTAGGTGCAATAAAATGTACCAAAAAGCTTGGTTTGTTGTACCCAATGTTGTACCTTTGTACTCAGTTGCACCGCATTGCACAACCCTGTAAATAGTTAGATATGGCATCAATCAAATTAATACTTCGTAATGATAAAGTTGGTAAAACAGGCGAAGCCCCTTTGTACCTCCGACTTATCAAAGACCGCAAAACAAAATTCATTTCTTTAGGAGTTCGCTTACAGCCTAATGAATGGGACGAAGATAAACAAAGAGTTAAAAAGAATCATTCAAACTCTGCACGAATTAATGCACTGTTGGCTCAAAAGGTTGCAGAAGCCGAAGGACAGGTTGCAGACCTGGAGAGAAAGAAATCACAGCCATCAGCCAAGAAATTAAAAGAAGCCATCAAAGGCAAGGCGGCAACAAACTTTTTTGAATACAGCTATGCAAGATGCGAGAAGCAGAAAACAACTCTATCCCCTGCAACCTACCGCAACTATGTAAAGTACCTCAATAAGTTTGAAACCTTTATGGGTACAAAGGAAGTTTACTTTGAAGACATCAATGTAACCACGCTTAAAGATTATGCGAACCACTGCTCAAAGAATCTAAACAATAACAACACCACCATTCACTATTCTTTGACTATCCTTTCCATAATGTTCAAGGAAGCACAGCGAGAAGATATTATCCCGGTTACTTTATACCCTTTTGATAAGTTCAGAGTAAAGAAAGAAAAAGGCAAACGAAACTACCTGAGCAAAGACCAGCTTGAAGCCCTCATAGCTTTAGAAGTACCGCAAACAGGCAAGGCACAAGTTTGTAAGGATATGTTCTTATTTTCTGTTTATGGTGGTGGTTTGCGTTTCGGTGATATGGTAGAACTACAATGGAAAAACTTCAACGCAGCAGACAACAGAATTACAAAGGTCATCCGCAAAACAGGCAGGCAGCATAGTTTCAAGCTCGGCAGTTTAGCCATTGAAATTTTGAACAAGTATAAAACAGACAACAATCAGCCGGAAGATTTCATCTTCCCGCTTTTGGAATACAGCGACCAATATTTCAAGGACAATTTTTTCAGAACAAGAGAAACCGAAAGGCACAACGCACTTTGTAATTTCCACCTCAACAATTTTGGCAAAACACTTGAACTGCCCTTTTCATTATCATTCCACCTCAGCCGTCACACATTCGCCACCAGAGCATTAAACAACGGTATGAGAATTGAGCACGTTTCAAAATTGATGGACCATTCCGGTATTGGCATTACACAGGTGTATGCCAAAATCATCAATGAAGAATTAGACAAGGCAGTAGATGAATACATAGGATAAAAACATTATTTTTTCGCATTATATGGCAACACTTTCAGACAATCAGATCAACGCCCACATCGACAAGCTGCTCAACTTCGTTGATGGCTTGCCTTTGGGCGATAAAGGCAAAGCATACATCAGGGCAAAAATTATAATTGATTTTTTGGACACTTGGCAATTTGATGATGAAGCCAACGGCTTCACCATTGATGAATACCTTGCCAATCCTTCAAATCCACGATTTACAGACGTGCAAACCACCTACGGCATAAGAAACACCGCCCAGATTAAAAGGTGGACAGAAGGCTTTAAAACAGCCCTAAAAAAGTCAAGGGGAATGGCATTAGATAAGCATCTAAAAGAGTTAGACAAACTACACCCAGCCCTCAAAGCTGCAAGGCTTTCAAAAAGCCTGGCAGCCATTACCCGAGGAGAACTATTTGACAAGTACGGCATCCAGTCCATTAAAGACCCGGAATGGAACAACCAGCTCAAAGAAATTTTAGGTGCTGAAATCACCTTTTCAAAAGAGCAAGCCGAACTACTTACAAAAGCTCCCGACCCCATACAACAGCAAAACAATGATGAAGAAATTTTCATCGTAGAAGAATTGGAAAATCGCTTGGCGATTGAAGCAGTAGAGTACAAGCGAAAGATTGATGACCTTTGGGAAACCCACAAATTCGACCCCCATTATTTTGGAAATTTTATTTCCGGTCCTTTGCTCAATGAGTTTTCAAAATCCATCTATGAACGCATCCGCCCATTGAATAATCAGGAAATAAACAGATACCTCAGCTTATCCCTGCAGCAATTCAAAACCCATACACCACCAAAGCGGCACAAAGCATTTTTGCTCAACTATCATAACACCTACTGGTTTCCGAATGTGATGGAATACAAGGGAGAAGATTATGCAGATAAATACGCCACCCACGTATGGAAGCACTACACCAACAACTTTCATTTATTCAAAGAAGCATTTCAGAAAATATGCGATGACTTTAAAGCCGGACTTGTTGGCACTAATGAAAATGTAAAACCTACTATTACAGATGATAATTTCAAAATCTTCATCAAAGCTTTAGAATACAATTATCCTTTATACGATGCACCGATAAGTGCCTATCATCAATGGAAATACAATCTTTCATATTTAAAGAAAGAAGTATTAAGCAATCTCATTCACTTAGACCAGTCTGCAAGAAAGCCATATATCAACCGCTTAAAGTTTGAACTCAATGAAGAATTGCAGCACGCCCAAACCACACAGGAAGATTTGATAAAGCTGTATGATAAATATGAAACAACTGAAGTACAATTGCTTCGCAATCGTTCTTATGAAAACCCATTTCATATTGCTCTTTATGATGAACCGCCAAAGTTTAAAGACACATTTGAAGAAGGCTTCAACTCTGATACAGAAAATATCCAGTTCACTTTTTACAATTTTCATTATGGCCAAATAATCACAGAAGCAATCAGCTTTCTGAACGAACAAGCCTTTGAATATGGCTTTGGCAGTAAAGATGAACTCCCACCACCACCAATCAAGACAAAGCCTTCGGCTTTATCTTTCAATTATATCCACTATAATAATGGTCAACCAAACATTACCTATCTGATGGAATCATTAAAGCGTTCCGCTTTAATTCATCAGGAAACAAAGATTGGAAATTTCAGAAGTGTTTTTTCAGGCAGACCAGTAGAGCAAAAAATCATCTGGACAGGCAATATTTCGGAATTGGCTCACTTTATCAAAACCCTGCACAACACAGCCAAGAAAGTAGAAGATACCAAGCAGAAACAATGGGAAATTACCATCAACTGTTTTGAAATGGCTGATGGCACAGAACTAACCAAAGAAAAACTCAGAACACAAAAAGCACCTGCCCGTGCGTCCATCATTGAAAAAGCGGTCAATATTCTCTGATTTGCACTCTACACCTTCTCGAAACTTTTAAAAATCTTTCATCCAATACCAAACGCCAGGCTTAACAGCTTGGCGTTTTTTTTGGCACACTCTACACTCTGCACCATACTCTAAACCCTTGTTAGTAAAGAGTTTTAGCCTCTCTATGCTGCACAAATTTGCTTCCGAAATCATTCATAAACATCAAAATTTTCAAAACAATGGAAGCAGTAATCTTACCAAAAGAACAGTATCAAGAACTGTTGAAGCGAATGGACGAAATCAAGTCCGTTTTAACCGAAAAACAGAAAGACCCCAAAGACCTCTTTCTGGACAACCAAGAATTTCTTCAGCTGATGAATGTCAGCAAGAGAACCGCTCAAACGTGGCGTGACGAAGGCATCATTTCATTTTCACAAGTAGGCAGCAAAATCTACTACCGAATGAGTGATGTACAAAAGCTACTCGATAGCAACTACAACCAAGCATTTAAAAAGAGAAAGTAATCAGTTTAATAACCCTGTAAAAATTAGAAAAAATGGCAACAGCATCAATATTTCAGAACTATGTGCATTTGGTAGAACACAAGTCACTTATCATCATCACCAAACAAATTCAAGAAGGCAAGTACAAAGAGCAGGTAGAAGCAATTCGCAAGCTCATTGCCGAAGGACAAGAAAAAGAAGCCGATAAACTCAAAAAACAACTCCCGGCTTTCACCCCATCAGGCACTTTTGAAAGTGGTCGTAAGGCTGAATTGCTTACGCAATACAGCGGATTCGTAATCTTAGACTTAGACAAATTAAGCCCCGAAGATTTAGAAAGGGCAAAAAGTTTGGTCGCTTTAGCTCCCTACACTTTTGCCGCTTTTATCAGCCCAAGTGGCAACGGCTTAAAAATTATCGTACCTGTAAACAGCACAGCAGAACATCACAAATTAGCGTTTCAGCAGGTTTCCGATTATTACGAACAAGCTTTGCAGCTTGTCGTTGACTCTTCAGGCAAAGACGTTTCACGCCTTTGTTTTATGTCTTACGACCCTGATTGCTGCCGCAACATCAATGCAGAACCGTTCAATGTAAACATTGAAACGGCAGCAGAAGAACCACCCAAAAAGGAAAAGCCAAAGGCAGAGCAAGAACCAACCAAGCCAACAGAAAGCAGTGATGAAAATACCGACTGGCTCGAAGTATTCGGCAAGTGTGTGGACTTTACTGAACGTAAAGCCACCTACACCGAAGGCAACCGAAACAACTTTGTGCATCTATTGGCTTGCAACTGCAACCGTGCCGGAATACCCGAAAACATAGCCCTTGGCTATATTTTACAACATTTCGACCTCGATACCGAAGAAGCAACCCCCACCATTCAGAGTGCCTATAAAAACAATGTTGCAGACTTTGCAAAGTTTGCAGACTTTGCAAAAACTACAGAAGCAACCCCACAATCAAAAGACGAGCTTTTGATGAATATGCCCTTTATCCCTGATGAAGTGTACCCATTACTGCCCGATATTTTGAAAGAAGGCTCCAGAGTATTTGAAGACCGCAGAGAAAGAGATATTTTTCTCACAGGTGCATTGAGTATCATTAGTGGCTGTATGCGAAATGTAGTGGGCTTATACCGTGCCAAAGAACACTATGCTAACTTGTTTGTGTTTATCATTGCCCCTGCCGCAAGCGGCAAAGGGTCACTGACTTTTGCCAAAGCATTAGGCGATAAATTTCACGATAAACTGGTAGCCGAAAGCACCGAAAAGCTAAAGATTTACAAGATTGAATTACAAGAGTACAAGCGTAAACTCAGCGACAAAAAGCAAGACATATCAGAATTAGAGCCACCCGAAGAACCACCTTTTAAAGTACTCTATATCCCTGCCAACAACAGCAGTGCAAGAGTAATCCAACACCTCAAAGAAGGAGACGAACAAGGCATATTTTGCGAAACAGAAGCCGATACAATGGGAGCAGTTCTAAAACAGGATTGGGGCAGTTATTCCGACTTGCTTCGCAAGGCGTACCATCACGAACCCATTTCATACAGCCGGAAAACAAACAAAGAATGGGTAGAGTTAAAAAAGCCTCGTTTATCCGTAGCATTGGCAGGAACACCAGGTCAGGTTGAAAACTTGATTAAGTCGGCAGAAGACGGCTTATTCAGCCGCTTCATTTTCTACACCTTCAAATCTGAAATAGTGTGGATGCCTGCAAGCGATACCTTAAACGGTATCAACTTGACAGCACACTTTGAGAACCTTTCAGATACGGTCCTCAACTTCGTTGAGTTCCTTCAAAGCTATGAAACTGTTCGTTTCAAGCTCACACCTGAACAATGGGACAAACTCAATGTATATGGTGATGATTGCCTCAATACATTGGCAACCTTTGTAAGTGAAGACCTTTCCAGTACATCCAAGCGTTTAGGGCTTATTCTTTATCGTGTGGCAATGATTATCACAGCCCTTAGGTATTTTGACAATGGCGAACTTTCACCGGAACAAATCTGCTCAGATGAAGATTTCGACATTGCCTTAAAGTTGGTCAAAGTTTATCAGGAACATTCCGTTTTTATGTTCAAAGAACTACCCAAGCAAGCCACCGTTACCGACAAATTGCTAAAGCAATTCTTTGAAAAGCTCCCAACTTCATTCAGAAGAAAAGAAGCAATAACCCTTGCCGAAGCTGAATTAGGTATCAAAGAACGCACCGCAGACCTTTATTTATCTAAGTTAGTGGCGTTCAAATGGATTGAGAAAACCCGGAATGGCATCTATCAAAAAATGAAATCGTAAAATCACTTTGCAAGTTTTGCAATCTTTGCACACTCACTTTCGCTAAAAAGCATATATTTGCCCTCTACAGGACAAGTCAACTAAAGGTATAGCCAATGCTCGGAGAGAAACTCAAAGAATTAAGGGAAGCCAAAGGACTTCTACAAAGGCAGGTTGCTGCTGAATTAGATGTGGATACGGCATACATCAGCAAGATGGAAAATAATGACAAGCCCGTTAGCAAGTCGTACCTCTCCAAGTTAGCTCTCTTATATGGCGTTAGCGAGAAAGAACTCTACACGCTATGGCTTGCCGACAAAGTCTATGATGTGGTAAAAGACCAAGATGTAGCTTTAAAAGCTATGGAAATAGCTGAGGAAAATATAAACTTAAAGAAGAAGATAAAATAGTGAAGAAAATAAAACCAAATACAGTCCATACTTCCAGAACAATAATGTTTTTCGAACTTGAGAAAGTAATGAATTTCTCAATTCAGAATGATAATTACCTTGAATCTATGCAAAATAATGTCTTTGGAAAAAAGTCAGAAGGAGGCATTAAGAAGACAAGTGGTTTTTTATCGCAGCTTTATCAATTCAATATTGCTTCGAATAAATTTAAAGCATTTAGATTTTTTTGGATAAATGCAGATGACAATGAAAAAGTAATGTTGTCTTTTGTTTTTGCAGTGAGTAATGACTATTTACTGCAAGAGAATATTTCAGTTCTGTCAAATTATAAGCTTGGTGTAAAAGTAGAATTAGAAAGCATTGTTGATAATATTGAAAAATATCATCCGAACCGCTATACTAAAGTTACTGGTCACTCTATCGCTAAAAATATTGCAAGCTCATGGAAACAAGCAGGGTTTATTACGGGCAAGGTTAAAAATATCAGAAGCGAACCTATAATTACATACAGAGTTGTAGCTTTTGCTATACTGTTGGCTTATTTTGATGGTATTAGGGGTGATTTTATTTTTCATCATAATACCCTACTTGCATTGTGTTTAAGTGAAAGCAAAATAAGAGAGCTTTCAATTGAAGCCTCAAAAAGAGATTTAATCCAATACCAATATGCTGGAAACATTACTTCTTTTTCTTTCGATAATTTACTAACTAAAATTGGAATTGATGCAATCTAAAATAGACCAATTAATAAGTGCTTATGAATCTGTGGTTAATGAGCCATGGGCATCATCACTATCAGGACAAGAACGTATTTGGTTCTTAGTTTACGACCCAATTGAACAACGTAAAGTTGACCTTAGAATTGGTGACTTTGAAACAACTACTATCAAAGCACAAAAGAGATGGTTTAGTATATCTCTTAAAAACTGTTTTCCGCTTTGGATGTCAAAACATGACTATAAGGAAGAATATTTCAATGACCCTGATAGTTTGGTAGACCAGCTTGAAGCAGAATTTAAGCAATTTGCTATTGATTTTTTAATCGCTGAGTTTGAAAAACATGGTACGGACGATAATACACTAATTGCCGTTAGGGATATTTCATCATTGTTTGGTTTCAATCGTATGTCTGATGTCCTTTCAGGCTGTTCAAATTCTTTCAAGGGTAGAATGCTTCTGTTCTTTCCTGGTGAATACGATAAAAATCAATACAGGCTATTAGATGCAAGAGACGGATGGAATTATTTAGCAAGACCAATTACAGCATAAAAAAATTAACATGAAAAATAAAGAACTTTTTACCCTAAACCCAGACGAGAATAACCTCGTAAATGATGGTGTTGTAGAAATCAATACAGCAAAAGACGATAAAGGTCTTACCATTATTAGGCACGAACTTAAAACATTTGTTTGCGAGGGTGAATATCAAAAAGGTATTTATCGCATTTTAGATACATTCCTAAAACATATTGATGAACCAAGACAGCCAGCAGTTTGGGTGAGTGGTTTTTTTGGTAGTGGCAAATCCCATTTGGTAAAAATGTTGGGTTATTTATGGGAAGATTTTAAGTTTCCTAATGGAGACTCTGCAAAAAAAATAAAAGCATTACCGCAGGATGTAAACGATTTATTTATTGAATTAGAACGTAAGCAAAACATTTATGGCAAACTTTCTATTTCTGGTACTTTAAAAGATTTTCCTTCTGCCGATATTCGTTACTCTTTCCTTCAGTTATTTTTAAATGAATTAGGATTGCCTCAACAATACCACCATTTCAAATTTATCTATTGGACTAAGCAAGAGGGTATTTATGACCAGTTAAAAACAATTGTTGAGGCTCAAGGAAAAGACTTCAAAAAAGAATACGAAAATCTATTTGTTTCTTCAACCATTGCAAAAGCAATATTGGATTTAAAACCAGGCTTTGCAGAAAATGAAGCAAAGGTAAAAGAGAATTTTAAAGCCAACTTCAAACGTATTGAGAGCATTAATAGAGAACAATTAATTGATACCATCAAAACAGAAATTTTACCATTATTCTATGGTGCTAAAATTCCACTTACTTTAATTGTACTCGATGAAGTTCAACAGTTCATTGGTTCTGAGGGCAACAAGAGTATTGATGTTCAAAATTTAGCACAGGATTTATGCAGCAATTTTGATTCTAAATTTTTACTCATTGGTACTGGACAAAATTCACTTTCAGAAACAAGTCTTTTGCAGCGTTTGCAAGACCGCTTCACAGTTAAAGTTTCTTTGTCCGATGCCGATGTTGAAACAGTAACCCGCAAAACTGTTTTAGAAAAAAAACCAACTGCCATAAGTTTAATTGATAAAAAACTAGAAGCTTCATTAGGAGAAATATCAAGAAATCTTTCAGGTACAGATTATGGATATGTAACAAGCGATAAAACAACCCTTGTAGCTGATTATCCAATATTGCCCTCAACAAGAAAGTTTTGGAAAAAAGTTCTGCAAGTAATTGATACAGCCGGAACATCAGGGCAATTAAGAAGTCAGTTAAGAATTGTTGATGAAAGTTTAAAAAAGGTTGCCGACAAAGATTTAGGTTTTGTTGTTCCAGCCGATTTGATTTTTGAACAAAAACAATCACAGTTATTACAAAATGCGTTACTACTTAACGAAACAAATAATTTAATTGTTGGGCGTAAATCACAAGGTGGTGATAGTGCATTAGAAGGTAGAATTTTAAGCGTTGTATTTTTAATCGACCAACTTCCCAAAGACACATCAGGCAAAAGATTAAAGTCTGATGAAAATACAATTGCAGAGTTATTATTGGATAACCTAAATGAAGCTTCCGATAAATTTAGAACCAAAATAAAAGAACTTACATCCAAACTTGCCGAAGAAAAAATATTGATGCCAGTTGGCGATGAATATAAACTTCAAACAAAAGTAGGTCAAGAGTGGGAACAAGAATACACCATTCAAGCTCAAAAACTAGGTGGCTCAGGCGATGATTTAATTCAAGGCTTACGCAAAGAAAAAATCATTAAATTTTTTAAAGAAAAAACCAACACAATCAATGTAACACAAGGGCTCTCCAAACTAAATCGTGAATTTGATTTGTGGGATAAAACCACCATGCCAAGTACCGAACACAAATTAAATTTATGGATTAGAGATGGTTGGTATGAGAACGAAAGCACTGTTGTTGACGAAATAAGAGCAGCCGGAAGTGATTCGCCTCTGGCTTACGTATTTGTAAAAAAATTCAGAGACCCAGAATTACGCTTAGAGATTATTAAATTCCTTGCGGCTGGTTTCACACTAGATGCAATGGGCTTGCCTTCTTCACCAGAAGCAGAACAAGCTAAAAAAAGTATGGAAACACGAAGAGGGCTTGCCAAAATTGCTATTGAAGATATTGTTGAACGAATTTGCAAAGAATCCGCAGTTATTTTAGCAGGTGGTAACATCATTCAAAAAGGCAATATTCGTGAAAATATCGAAGAAGCTTTAAGTGGTATTGCCGATAGACAATTTCCTGAATTTAAAAGCAAAGCAGATTTTGCAAATTGGGGCCAGGCACTTACAAAAGCAATCGCCACCAATCCTGACGCTTTAAACTCAATAGGTTATAGTGGCGATGTGGTAGCCCATCCTGTTTCAGCCGAAATACTACGTTTCATTGGCAACTCAAGCAAACAAGGAAAAGAAATTAGAAATATTTTCATGAAATCGCCTTATGGTTGGAGTCAAGATGCAATTGACACCATCATTATAATGCTGAAAAACACACAGCATATTTCTTGCGATGAACCTTCACTTATTGTAGCAAAAATAAACAATGCAACCTTTAAAAAAGAAGTACATATTCTAGCAGCAAGAGATAAAATTGCTATTAAAAGCTTGTTTCAAAAAGCAGGTATTTCTTGCCCTTCCAACCAAGAGTTGTTTCCTTTTTCAAATACCTATTTAGAAAAATTAAAACAATTGGCTACCAATATTAGTGGCGATGCACCAAAGCCTGAACCCATTAATATTGATTTATTAAAAGAAATAGAGAACAAACAAGGTAACGAAAGATTACTCGAAATTCTTGAACAGCAAAGCACCTTACAAAACTATTATGACGATTGGTTGGCAAAAGACAAGTTAGTTACATCAAGACTACCCCTTTGGCATTTGTTAAGTGAACTTTCTGCCCAAGCCCCAGACCATGCTGATTTTGAACCATTAAAAATAGAAATTCAAGCCATAAAAGACAATCGTTTGTTGTTGCAGCAGCCCGATTTAATTCAGCCCAAATTAGATGAAATAGCAGAAAAGCTAAAGGCTCGTTTAAATCAGTCGAAAGAAAAATTCATTGCATTGTACGATGAAAAAATGAAAATACTGCAAGCAGATGAATACTTTGGAAAGTTAACCCCTGAGCAAAAACATAGCATTTTATTAAAACACCAGTTGCTCACAAAAACAGAAATTAAAGCTTTGGATGCCAATTCGCTTTTACTCGAATTGCAAAAATCACCACTCTACAATTGGGATACAAAAATTGCAGCTCTACCAAGTCAGTTTCAAGCAGCAAGAGAAGATGCCATTAAACTTTTAGCTCCTCAAGCAACTTCTTTCAGTTTACCAAAAGTTACCATTACCAATCAAGCAGATATTGATAATTACATTACCGACTTGAAAACAGAATTAGAAGAATTACTTAAAAAATCTAGCTCTATAATTTTGAAGTAATATGCTTATAAATAAATCAAATAAATCTTTACCATTACTCACTGCAAGGGGCATTTATAATAATGTTACCTGTGGCCATAATTCTATTGCCCAAGATTGTGATTTATTTATTGAGGAAATTATAGGTGCAATTGCAAACAATTCATCTGTACTGCCTATTAATCCTGGTTTTGAATTACATCCTTATAAAGGTGTTTTACAAAACATGGAAGCTGTAAAATACATAATAGGCACATTTCCGCCATTAAGCTATTTGATTGATTCTATTCGAGAACGTAATTTGAATATTACAACTCTTAAACAACCAACACACCCTCATCAAAAAATTGATGAGCCACAAATTCCTTTTTTTCATGGAAATGTTTCAGGTTTATGGAGTGTTTTATTTACGGAAGCTGAATTGTCTGAATTGAAACGTATTGGAAGCCTAAATAGATACGATGCCAAAGAATTTATAATTAACTGGTTAAATGACAATGGTATATATTATGATGACATCATTTTATATACTCAACGTAAATTAGGAAAATTAAAGCCTAGCAATAATCTTGGCTATACCTATGAGGATGTTAATCTATTAAATATCTGCCCTGATTTTAATCTCATAAACAGAGTTTTAACAAATCAGGAATTAAGAGTCATATGTTTTACCAATGGAATGACTTTTCGCACTAATGGATTGATTATATCTGATAGTGGTCTTGTTGAAGCTAAAAATTCTGATGCCCTAAGTTTATTTCTAAGAGCATGTCAAAATATAGGTTTGAAAATTGAAATGCAATGTATGCCTTATTTTGATTGGAAAGTATTGGGTAATTTAACTGAGATACAAAAAAGAACCAAGTTGATTTTTGCATTACGCTTTACAAAAACAAATCAATGTAACAACCCTTTGTTTGTGAATTTTGAACAAAAAATCATAACTGTTCTAACTCCATTCAGTCCTGCTGCACATGGTAAAATTGAATCTCATCCTATTGTAATTTCAATGAAGCAACATTATGGTGCAAACTTTTCTGCTCCTAAATTACTTCCAAGAATTTACGAAAAATTCAGAAATAACACTTACCAAGATTTATATCAATATAATATTAATAATTAAACATGGCAGTACTAACCCCACAGCAACGAAATACGCTAGAAACAGCGGTTAAGCAAGCCCGAAAATTTGCCGAGGTGGGTGCTTTCAATGCACTAAAGGCTATGGCTGTAAACAATCCTGAGCCTTTTTCGCACATGGCTGCCGAACAGCGTACGCTAAGAAATAACCTGCGTAGCAAAGCCCGATTATTAGGCGATGAATTACCTGCAAGTGGTGCTCAAAGAATTGATAATTTATCTTATGAATTAGCTTATGAAACTTGGCACAAAATGTTGTTTGCTAAATTTTTAGAAGCGAACAATTTATTAATCCATACAGCTTCGGGTGTAGCTGTAACTATGGAAGATTGCGAAGAACTGGCAAGCGATGAAAATTTTATAGATAAATGGGATGCTGCTGCCAATTATGCTTCTAAAATGCTACCTGCAATTTTTAGAACAGATGATCCGCTGATGCAAGTGACCTATGCCACAGACGAGCGCATTAAGCTGGAGGAGATTATCGATGGGTTAGAACATGAAATATTTGTTGCGGATGATGCATTGGGTTGGGTGTACCAGTTCTGGCAAAGTGAAGCAAAGGCTGTAATTAATGCCAGTGGCGATAAAATTGATGGAGCAAAGCTGCCAGCAGTTACCCAGTTATTCACCGAACCGTATATGGTTCATTTTTTAATTGACAATACCCTGGGGGCTTGGTGGGTAAGCCGAAATCCTGGAGTTCAACCACCCGTTAAATTTGAATACCTGCGCTTATTGGATGATGGAACACCAGCTGCTGGAAATTTTGAAGGCTGGCCTGATACAACAGCCGAGGTAACTTCTTTAGACCCTTGCATGGGTTCAGGTCATTTTGTGGCTTCTTTATTTCCAGTCTTTGCGGCATTGCGCATGCATGAAGAAGGACTGAGCAAAGAAGATGCAACAGATAAAGTAATTACGGAAAACTTGCATGGCTTAGAATTGGATGCAAGATGTACACAGATTTCTGCATTTAATTTGGCACTTACCGCTTGGAAGTTTTGTGGGCATTATAAAGATTTACCCGAAATGAACTTGGCTTGCAGTGGTATTGCACCTAAGGGTAAAGTGGAAGATTGGGTGAAATTGGTGGGCAAGGTACATCCTGATGACCGAGGCAGAATGGAAAATGGCATGCGTGCTTTGTATGGGCATTTTCAGCTAGCTCCAGAGTTGGGAAGTTTGCTTGATCCAACCACCATCAAATCAGATGCCTTCACAGCAAGTTTCAGTGATTTAGAACCTGTACTCAAAAAAGCCTTGGAAAATGAAGCGGATACAGAACAATTAGAACGAGGTGTAATGGCCGCAGGTATAGCGAAAGCAGGGCAACTTCTTGGAAAAAAATATAAACTGGCAATTACAAATGTCCCATATTTGGGTAGAAAGTTAATGAGTGATTTTTTGCTTGGTTATACCGATAAATTTTACTCGGAATCAAAACAGGATCTTGCCACAGTATTTATTGAAAGGATTAAAAATCTTTTAAATAATAATAATACTATTGCTGTTGTTTCTCCTCATAATTGGTACACTATTAAAACATATCAAAACTTTAGAAAGCTGTTTATTGGCAATTTCAAAATTAATTTTACAACTCATTTAGGATCTGGAGCATTTAGTCAAATAACTGGTGAGGTTGTTAACGTAACTCTACTGATCAGCTCTAAAGATACAAACCCAAAAAAAAGTAACCATTTTGCCTCTATAGATGTTAGTAAACTGTCTTTATTGGATGAAAAAAAAGATGGCCTGTACAGCAAGTTGACATTATTGAATCAGGATGATTTAAAAAACAACCCTGATACCCGTATCATTTTAGAGCATTTAAGTAACAATCCTTTACTATCAAAGAAAGCTGATTCTATTCAAGGCTTGGTTTCAGGTGACAACTTTTATCTTACTCGGAATTTTTGGGAAATACTAATCAATTCTAAATTAGAGAATTGGTATCTGGTGCAAAGTGCAAATTCAAATCACAAATTATTTGATGGCTTTGATAGGATAATTAATTATCAAAATAAAGGTAACTTATTGGCAAGAAACCAAGGTTTGACAGCATGGGGCAAACTCGGTGTTTCAATAAATGTTACAAGTAAATTATTTAGCTCATTATATTACGGTGTACCATTTACTTCAGATGTTGCAATTATAATTCCCAAAAATGCAAGTGATCTTTTAGCAATATTTGAGTACTGTTCCAGCAATTCTTTTTTCAGTGAAGTAAGAAAAATTGATAAAAAATTAGGAGTTACTAATGCAACACTAATTAAAGTCCCCTTCGATTTAGAATACTGGCAAAAAGTTGCAGGTGAAAAATACCCCAATGGATTACCCAAGCCATATAGTGATGACCCCACCCAATGGTTGTTTCATAGTCATCCGATTAAAACAGATAATCCCTTACAGGTTGCCCTTGCTCGTTTATTAGGTTATCGCTGGCCAGCTGAAAGTGATACGGAAATGGAACTGGCAGACGAAGCCAGAACATTGATTGAGCAGGTTAAAGCCTTCGATCATTTGAGTGATGAGGATGGCATTTTCTGTATTCCATCTGTAAATGCAGAACAAGCAGGTGCAGATCGGTTGAGAACCTATCTGCAAACTGTATTCGCTGATTCATGGGGTAACAATACCATAACCGAGTTGTTGGAAAAAGAAGGTGCTTCATCTTCAAACCTGGAAGAATGGTTGCGCAAGGAGTTTTTTTTACAACACTGCAAGGTATTCCAAAACCGTCCTTTCATTTGGCATATCTGGGATGGAAGAAACGATGGCTTTGCCGCCTTGGTGAACTATCACAAATTGGATAAAGAAAACCTCTCCAAGCTCATCTATACCTACCTCGGAGACTGGATTCGCATGTGCGAAGCCAAAAAGAAAAACGATGAAAGTGGTGCTGAAGGGCTGCTAAGTGCAGCACTGAAATTAAAAGAGAAACTGGAAGCCATCCTTCATGGTGAAGCACCTTATGACATTTTTGTTCGCTGGAAATCTTTAGCCGAACAGCCCATTGGTTGGGAACCCGATTTAAACGATGGAGTACGTTTAAACATTAGACCATTTATGGAAGCCGATGTATTACGCAAAAAACCAAACATTAAATGGGGTATAGATAGAGGTAAAAACCCACCAAACAGCCATTGGGGTGAAATAAGGGATAATGATTTACACAAAACCATAGCAGAAAAAAGAGCTGCAAGAGAAAATATTAAGAAATAAAAATGGCAAATAGTATTTACGATAAAGTAAGGCAAGCATTAAAGCAGGCAGAAAACCACAACAGTAATTTGATGGTTAAGCCCGAGGTAATACTTTGGCCCGACCCGGAAAATCAATTCGCAGATGTGATTGAAATACTGCAAAATGAATTGCCACAATTGCTTTTATACGGAAGTTATGAGCCTGCAAAAAAACAAGGTCCGTCCATTTGGTTAAAATGTATGGTGGCCAAAATGCTACCCGAAGCAAATTGGGCAGATGGTGTTATTCCAATTATTTATTTACCAGGTGTAGCAAAAAGCGATTTACGCAATGTAGAAGAAGCTGGCTTAGATTTTCAACCTTTAATAGAATACCAATACACTGGTGTTTTATTTATGCAAGAAAATGGGCGTGAGTGGTCAATATTAGCCTTTGTAGAAAACCCACTTAATGGCTTAGGGATAAAGGTTGCAAAAGACACCGCAACCAAAGATTCACTAAAAAAATCACTCCCATCAATTTTTCAAGACACTGAAATTTTAAAAGGCAAAACGCAATTAGATGCCGCTTTTTTAAATAACCTTTTGTTCCCCGATTTAATTCCTAATTTGCTCAAATGGATGTGCAAAGGAGATAGTTTTTTGCAACAATTGGAAAAAGGAAGAAGCGAAGTATTTAAAAATTTATGCAAAAACCAATACGATTTTGAACCCGACTACAAAGACATAAAAGCTACAGCCGAAAAACTTGGGGCTCAGCGTGGCAATTGGAAATATGTTTGGCAATTGTACGCCAATGCACCAAAAAAATACCCTGAAATAGAAGCACTGCTTCGCTTATCAAAGCCAACAGACTTAGGCAGTGGCATGTTTGCTTATCCCGAAGAAAGTTGGCCTCAAGTAAACGAAACAGCCGAAGAAACACTTCTAGCAGATTTGGTAAGACTAGCTTCACTTCAACCCAAAGAGGCAACAAGTAAATTAATAGCACTGCACGAAACAAACAAAAAACGCCTAACTTGGGTATGGCACGAATTAGGTAAATCGCAACTTGCCCATTCCTTGCAGTTTTTAGTACAAATGGCAAAAATTTGTACCGAAGCATTCCCATCATCATCAATTGAAGAACTAAAAAACTATTATACATCAGATGGTTTGCAGGCAGACCAATACATGAGAAAGGCTTTTGCAGCGGTAAAAAGTGATAAAGATAAAAAAGCAATTAGGGCTATTATTCAATTGGTTTATCAGCCTTGGCTTGAAATAGTAACCAATCAATTTCAATCGTTAGTAAAAATAGATGCCAGAATATTTTCAAATCAAAAGGCAGTAGAGGAAACTGAAAAATATGTCCTGTTTGTTGATGCTTTTAGATACGAATTAGCTCAAGAGTTCAATGAACGATTAATCAAACTAAAGTATCAAGTTACTCTAAAAAGCAATTGGTCTGCAATTCCATCGCTAACTCCAACGGCAAAACCAAATGTTTCACCAATTGCAATTTCCGTATCGGAAACAAGCAATATAGAAGAATTTAGACCTCAACTATCAAATGGTAAAGATTTGCAAACAGCAGCTTTTCGAGAGCAGTTAGTAATCAATGGTTTTAAGCTCATTACAAAAGCAAATGATATTGATGCTAGTGGTAAATCATGGCAAGAGATTGGTGATATTGACACCAAAGGACATGAAGAACAAGCAGACATGGTAAAACGTGTAGAAGAATTGTTCGAACAAATTCAGGAAGCTTTAGATGTTGCTTTTGAAAAGGGTGTAAAGCGTATAAAAATTGTTACAGACCACGGTTGGTTATTAATGCCAGGTGGTTTGCCTAAAACTCAATTAAATGCAGGTTTGGCAGAAACCCGTTGGGGTCGTTGTGCTTTAATTAAAGATGGTGCAACAACCGACCTATTGCATCTACCTTGGCGTTGGAATCCAAATATTTTTATTGCCTATGCACCCGGAATTAACTTCTTTAAAATAAATGAAGAATATGCACACGGTGGTATTTCTATTCATGAATGTTTAGTACCTGTATTGATAATTGAAAATCCAAATGTGGATGATATTGATGCAGACATTAAAACGGTGAAATGGGTAAATCTAAAATGTAACATCCAAACAAATGATGTGCCTGATGGATATAAAATTGATATAAGAACTAAATACAATGATGCATCAACTAGCGTAATTGACCGTTCAAATAGAGATAAAAAAATTATTGGCAATTCAGTAACACTTTTAATTGATGATGCCTATGAATACCAATCTGCAACCATAGTTCTTATGGATGAAAACGAGAGGATATTAAACAAAAAGCCAACAACCATTGGAGGTTAAAAAATAATACAATATGGAATTAGATAAAATTGACCAAATTTCAGCAAAAGCTTTCGAAGGCTTTATTGTGCGAAAAGATTTACTAGAGAATTTTCGCAAAACATACCCAGTTCCAACTTATGTTATAGAGTTTTTACTTGGGCGTTATTGTTCTACTACCGATGAAAAGGAAATTCAAGAAGGACTTGAAATTGTAAAAAGGCAATTACAAGACAGAACAGTTCGTACAGGCGAAGAAGAATATTTTAAATCTAAAGCCAGAGAAAAGGGGACTATCAAATTAATTGATATAATTACTGCAAAGCTAGATACTGCAACCGATAGTTATGTAGCAATTTTGCCTAGCTTACAACTCAACAAAGTTCGTATTTCATCCGAATTAGTTAGTGCAAACGACAGGATGTTAACAGGTGGCTTTTATGCTGAAATAGAATTGGAATATGATGCAGTAATTGCCCAAGAAAACTCAGGAAGACCTTTTGGTGTAGTAAGTCTAAGACCCATTCAGTTATCTCAAAGAAATGTTTTAGAAGTACTTTATAAAGGAAGAGAAAATTATACGCTTGAAGAATGGAAAGATTTCTTAATTCGTTCCATTGGTATGGAACCTGGTACCCTAACAGAAAAGGCAAAAAATGTTTTGTTTGTTAGAATGATTCCATTTGTTGAAAGAAATTACAACATTGTAGAATTAGGTCCAAGAGGCACAGGGAAGTCCCATTTATATCAGCAAATATCTCCATACTCACATTTAGTTTCTGGAGGCAAAGCAACAGTAGCTAAAATGTTTGTAAACATGGGCAATGGCGAACGTGGTTTAGTATGCAAATATGATGTTGTTTGTTTCGATGAAGTTTCAGGAATTTCATTTGACCAAAAAGATGGCGTAAACATAATGAAAGGCTACATGGAGAGTGGCGAATTTAGCAGAGGTAAAGAGCCTATAAGAGCTGATGGTGGCATTGCAATGGTAGGTAATTTTGATGTAGATGTAGAACATCAACAAAGAGTAAGTCATTTATTTGGCCCAATGCCAAAGGAAATGAGAGACGATACCGCATTTATGGATCGTATTCATGCTTTTGTTCCCGGTTGGGATTTCCCTAAACTTAACAAAACCTACTTCACTTCTCATTTTGGTATGGTAAGCGATTTCCTTGCAGAATGTTGGACAAGACTAAGAGATATAAACAGAGTATCCAGTGTGCTTCCAAATGTAGATTATGGTGGTGCATTAAGTGGTAGAGATACCACAGCTGTAAATAAAACCTTAAATGGTTTATTAAAATTAATGCAACCAAATCCAGCAGCACCAATTTCAGATGAGCTTTTAGAGTGGGCAATAAAAATTTCATTAGAATATCGCAGACGAGTAAAAGAGCAACAGAAACGTGTTGGTTCAGCTGAGTTCAGGAACACACATTTTAGTTATAGAATTGGTGAAGATGGCATTGAAACTTTTGTTACCACACCAGAAATACACAGCGAAAACACAATTAGTGAAGACCCATTGCCACCGGGGCAAATTTGGGCACTTAATGCAGGTGGTCAAGAAGAAACAACAGGGCTTTATAAAATTGAAATCAATTCAAACCCTGGTTCAGGAGTTAAAATCCTCAATAGGCCAACGCCACCCCAATTTCAAGAAAGTGTTCGTTTTGCAGAGCAAAACATATACAGCAAGGCAAAAGAATTACTTGGCGACAGAGACCCAAGGGCATCAGAATTTTCATTGCAATTAAGAGCCTTTGATGCTTCTAAAAGTGGTAATGGAATGGGCATGGCAGTATTAATGGCTATGTGCAGTTCCATTCTTGAAAAAAGCACAAAAGGCGGTTTAGTTATAGTTGGTCAATTAAACTTAGGCGGTTCATTAGATATGGTTTATAATGCTGTAAATCTAGCTGAAATAGCAGTTGAAAAAGGTGCAACAACTTTGCTTATTCCATTAAATGCCAGAAAGCAACTAAATGAGCTATCAGATGAAATGATTACCAAAATCAACATTCAATATTATACAGATTTGAAGGATTGTTTGATAAAAACATTAATGGATTAATTATGTACATCATAAACAAACAGACCAACCGAATAGAGAAAATTGAAAGCACCACCTTTAAGCAGTTGGGCTTTAAAGAAAGAGAGCATCTGCAAGAGTGGATTGCAAACAATCCATCTTGCCTCAATGAAGATTTACTCATTATTCAAAAAGAGTTTGATGGTTTTTATGATACCTCTGAACGCTTAGATTTATTGGCAATTGACAAGCAGGGCAATCTCGTAATCATCGAAAATAAATTAGACGATGCAGGGCGTGATGTAACCTGGCAGGTGCTGAAATACTCATCCTATTGCTCTACTCTTAATGCTTCTCAAATCATTGCCATTTACAACCAATTCCTACAAAAAATTGGCAGTACCGAAACAGCAGAAGAAATGTTGGAAGAATTTCTGGAAACAGAAGACTACAAAGAAAAACTCAACAATGGCAACTCACAGCGAATAATGATGATAGCCGGAGAGTTTCGTAAAGAAGTAACATCAACAGTTCTTTGGTTGCTCAATTACGGCTTACGCCTGCAATGCTTCAAGGCTACGCCTTTCCGCTTAAACGAACAGCTATTTTTGAATATGGAACAAATCATTCCAATCAAAGAAGCAGAAGAATTTGTCATCAGTATGGCAAACAAGTCAAGAGAAGAAGTAGGCACACAAGAACTGATGAAAGAACGCCATATCGTAAGACGTAAATTCTGGACAGCCTACCTCAAAGAAATCAACAAAGCAACCTCACTCTATCAAAATGTAAGCCCCGGAAAAGACCATTGGATAAGTGCCGGAAGTGGTATCAGCGGAGTAACATTCACGAGTGTAGTAACAGGCGATTATATCCGAATAGAACTTTCAATTCACGGCAAAACTCAGGAAGAGAACAAAGCCATCTTTGATGCCCTTGAAAGCCAAAAAGACAAGATTGAAGCAGCATTTGGCAATCCCCTCGAATGGGAACGCCTATCCGACAAGCGGATGAGCCGCATCAAATACCAGTTAAGCGGAGTAAGCGTTTTCAACGAAGAAGACTGGAACAAAATGTTTGAATTTATGGTGCAACACGTTCCCAAATTTGAAGCCGCCTTCAAGAAACCAATTCAGTTGTTAAGTAGAAAATAGTTATATGAAAATAAAGAGTGCAAAATCATTTCGTTATTGGTACAAGACAAAAGTAAAAGAGATAGAAAGAGACGACTATACTCACAACGAAAATTTCGTAGGTACTTATCATAAAGAAAATGGAAAGAAAACTATTAAGGGTTTTTTTGAAATGTATCACGGGGACAAACCAGACATTGCAAGTTACTTACCTTCAATTCTAAAAATTGCTGAAGACGGCCAAGCTATATATGAATTTTTACAAAATGCTGTTGACTGTGGTTCTACACACTTTTACATTTTCTATAACGAAAAATATTTTTTAGCAATCAACAACGGAAGTCCTTTCGACATTGAAGGATTACAATCAATTTTAAACATTGCTCAAACTACCAAAAAAGACCCCGACAAAATCGGACGGTTTGGAATTGGTTTTAAGTTAGCTCATAGGTTAGTTGGTAAAAATGAAGGGACAGACGAACTTGTTAGACAATACAAAGGTCCAATCTTATTCAGTTGGGCAAAATTGGAAGATTTAGAAAGTTTGATGAGGAATGAACAAATTGAACCGCTAGTTCCTAACAAGGCAAACTATCAAGAGTTTATTAATTCGCCTTACTTGCTAAAACTTTTGCTTACAAATTTTCCTTCAGACCCAAACGAAACGGTAAAGGACATAAGTTATAAGGACAAAATATTATTTCCACAATCCGAACTAAAGGAACTTATTGACTATCTAAACGAAAACTTTGAAATTCATTCAGATAGTTTAAAGAAAAATGTTCTGAAGCAAGGCAGTTTGTTTTTTATAAAATTAGGCGAAGAAAAAAAGAAACTTTTAGACAAAGATTATTCTGAACTTGTTAACGGCATTCAGTATTCAATGAACACATTGAAAAATCTGCAAAAAGTTTACATCAATAACGATGATATTGGAAAAATACCTTTGCAACTTGAAGTAGGATCAATTAAAAAAGGTTCTGAAGAGTTTGAAAAAATATCACCAGAATACAAAGAGTTTGACATAAAATTTGCTATTGGGTTCAACACAATAAATTTCGGCACTGATAAATCCTATGAGAAAATTAAATTGCTCAAAGAAAAACCGAATTTTTACAAGTATTTCCCAATGGGAGATGAAATCAATGGTTTTGGTTTCATTATTCATTGTGATAGTTTTAGCAATGAGGCTAACAGGAGAAAATTACACGAAGATGATATAAACAGAAATCTGTTTCCAGTATTTGTAAATCATATTACACAACGACTTGCAGATTATAAAACAAAAGACCGAAACAAATTTTTAAATCTGTATGCTTCTTTGTTGCTATCTGACATCCCCGACAGACAAAACAACAAATGGTTGCGACCTATTTTTTACGACACACTTTTAAAATCACTTCAAAATAATGTTCCAACCAAAAACGGTTTTTCAGACAATGCTCAAAACGTAAAAATAAACAAACTCAAAATTCCATTGAATTTATCCGATTTTGGTTTAAGCCAAATTGAATGGTTTGAATGGGATAATGAAGCTGACAGATTATTGATTGATGAAGCTACAAAGGATGAAAAATTAGGAATAAAGAGCTGGGATATTGCAGACATTGTTGAAAATGCAAACCTTGAAAACATCAATAATTGGATTGCTTCTTGCGACAAAAAGACTTACGAAGCGTTTTTAAAAGAACTGGAAGAACGTTATTTACGGAAAGAAACCAAAGAAAAAATTTGTAAAATCAAACTGTTTAAGTTTTCAGATGGGGAATTTTATTCTTTCAATGAAGTTGTAAAAAGGCAAATTATACAAAATAGGGTAACATTTAATTATGGTTATTCCAACGTCTTTTTCAAAACATATAAAAATGAAGGCATAGCCAATGAACTTGCCAAGCTTGAAATATTTCTATCAGAAATAAACATTTCTGAATATTCAAACATTTTTTCTTCACTTGAAAAAATGCCTGATGAAAAACAGATGTACACTTTTATTGCAGAAAAATGTAAAACAAACACTTTGTCGGCAAAAGAAAAGAAAACATTATTTATAAATTTCATCAATGAAGCAACGAAATTTGACAATGTTGCCGATAGTACATTAAAGGGCTTGCACTTGTTTTGTGACAGTAATTCAGAAATAAAACCACTAAATCAACTTATTAGCAATATTAAAACACCAAGTTGGTTAAACGCTTACAAAATAAATCAAGAGGAATATTTTTCTGAACTCAATTCATATTTAATTAATGAACCAGAAGACATATTCAAAGAAATATATCAGCAATATCAAGAAGATATTATAGCTGAATTAACCACAGCAGAAGAAATAAAATCACTTATTATACTTTATCAAGACAATCAAAAACAATTCTTTAAAGAATTTATCATAAGGAAAGAGATTAACAAATTTGTAATTGATGAAAAGACAAAAGAAACTTATCAAGTACAATCTGCGGATAAAGGTGCAAGAAAGTTTATTGACGAAAATTGTGCTGATAATTTATTTGTTCTTCCTTATGAATTTGTAGAAAAATTTAAAGACGAAGAAGGTATTATTAAAGCCGATGATTTGCACAGTTTGATTTTGGATTTCGTTGATGTAGATGAGCATAAGGAAATTCTTGTGGATATTGTAAAGTATAAAGCAAAACATAAGTTTTTACAAGAACTTTCAGAGTTCAGATTTAACTCTAAAACCAAATATGAAAAAGAGGACTACGAGTATAAAATTTTGGATTTGGCTTGTAGTGAATTTAAAGAAAACGATTATGAAAAGTTTAAAGACAAAGTTATCATTGAAACAGAGAACCAAGAATTAAAGCTTTCGGAAATTCCACCATTTACTGACAAAATAAAAATTGATGACTACGAATTAAATCTTGCTAAACTTCTTCCTGACAATTATGAGAATAGTGACCATTTAAGCAGTTTGATAAATCAATTTATAGGGCTTGGTTTGAGCAAAGATCGAATTGGTATTTTGTTTGGTGTTAGCGAAGAACCTGAACTAAGCAACATTTTTCAATTGTTTTCAGAACAAGTCGAAACATTAGCAAATGCTGAACAGCTGGCTTTTTTATTTCTCTATGGTTTGTACATTGAAAAAATAGACTTCAGTCAATTTAAGGTTCTGAATGTGGATGAAGAAGATGTTGATTTAGGTACGGATAAATATTTAACAGACTTTGAATTTATAAACCAATCCGAAATACTGCATCAAAAATACAGAGGTATTACAAAAATATTCAAAGAGTTTCCTGTTAAAGTTGATTACAATGATGATTTATTACTCATTAAGGAACCATTCTTTGAAGATGATAAATTTGTTTGCCCGTACATCAAAGAAGATTTAACAGACGAAGAAAAAATAAGTCTTATTGATTTCCTTTTCAATCAATGGAATAAAAAAAGTAAAAAGACAGCAATCAAAAACATAGATTGGAGTAAAATTGACGATACAGAAACCCTAAATATTTTAGGGTTCAATCCAATTACTTCTGTTTATCCAAGTAAATATGCTTGCGAAAGTGAAGCCCTACCAGATTATTTAATAAAATGGCTTGGCGAAGAAGAAAGCAAAATTGATTTTCTAACAGACTTAGGCATTTGGACTGAAAGTTCTGTAATAGTTGAATTGCGTAAATATTTAAGCGGTAAAATTAAAGTTTTTCACAATAACGGTTTAGCACAAGAAACACGTTTCAACGAAGGCGAAACAGTATTATTTAATTCGTTTGAATGGTTAAAAGAAAAAGAAATTGTGCTGAAAACAGCGGAGCAATTTGAAACATTTAAGAAAGCCGTTGCTGTTATCAATGACAACCGAGGCAACAACAATGATTTAAGAATTGAAGAAGAATTTGATTTTGAAGAGTTGGCAGAAAACTCAACCGAATGGGAAGAACCTTATTATGTAAATTGGAATGAAGTATCTAATATCTCTATTTCCCTATACGAAGGCGAATTGCCAAAATCTGTTTCACTTGATGAAATTGAAAAATATGTGTTTTATTATTTCTATGAAGGTAATACTGCAATTGATGATGCCAATAACATCTACATAAATGTAAATTCTGATATTAAAAAAGAATTACGAAAATTAGAATTGGATAATGACAATTTTGATTTTGATGGATTGTGGCAAAACAAATTAGAAGTATTAGAAAACCTATTAAGAAAAACAAATGAAGCCACATTAGGAACTGAAATTAGCACTGACATTTCTAAAAACGACCAAAAAGAAGCAAATAGAGAAGCAAAAGAAATTGTCAAAGAGAAGTTAGAAAAAGAGGGCTTTGAATTTACAGAAGGAATTGGTAAATATTCAACAATAGAGGGCGTTTTCAGAGAGGATATTGAATTTCCTCTTGTTGTAAAAAGTTATAAATACCAAGACGAACCATTAAAAATTGGTGCAAACGAATGGAAACAATTAATGCGTCCAAACTCTGTCTTTTGTGTTCATTTTGGGAATAGGAAGATTGGCTATTTAGAACTCGGTACATTATTGAGAACTCAAGATAAACTTACAATTAGTTTCAGCACTGAAAACCTTGATGTAGAGGACAGATTAGAGAAATTTGCAGAATTATTACAGTATTTTGGAAATGTGCATTTTGACTTTAATAGTGTAATGCCAAGCAAGGTAGCAAGTGACTTTAGGCATTTTAGTGAAAGACGAACTGAAGAAGATTTAACTGGTGATGATGATAGCTTATTATAGAATATGAAATACACAAGGCAAGAACATAGCAATTTCCTTGAAGAAGAACTTCAAGCTCAAACAAAAGCATTTAACCAGAAGTTAAATACTTCTGCCACGTTTTTGTTGCAAGAACGAGAAGAACTTTTTGTTGCTCAATTCTTGTCATTCAAAGACGGAGAAATGATACTGAAATTTTCTACTAAACGTGGCTTGCCACGGAAAGGTGAATACTTGTATTGTTTTACCGTTCCGAAAGAATTGAGAGATTTCAGAAATTGGGGTGAAAAAACTTATGGTGATTTAGTAAAAGAGAAAGCAAATTTTACAGAAACGGTTTGTGTGTGGCAAGCACCATCAAAAGATAAAGACGGAAATCTTGAAAAAGATTTTTACATAGCAGGCTTTCGTGGTGTTGAATTAGATTTTTCGGTAAACATTTCAGAAGCTGAAAAAATGATTTTGCTTTTGGGTCCGAACAAACCACCATTTGAATACATTGCTAATCTTCAAAAAATAGTTCAGTCCAATTATTCAGAAAACGTAAGCTTAATTTTAGACCAAGATTTTCTAACAACAAATTGGCAACCTTCATTACTTGATAATAATAATGACATTTCTAATTTCATATTAAGTCAATTAGCATTAACCGACCAAGTTGTTTTAATTGGTCCACCCGGTACAGGAAAAACCTATCAAATTGCCGAAATCTGTAAACGCTTATGTGGGCAGGGTAAATCTGTTTTGGTTACATCACTTACAAATAGGGCGTTAATTGAAGTAATTGAAAAACCTGCATTAGAAAATATGTTAGATGAAGGGAAAGTTTTCAAAACCAAAATATCAACAGACGAAGCCAAAGAATTTCCAAGTTTACAGCAAACAAAAGAAGTAAATCCACAGCCTGGCAATTTGGTTTTATCAACGTTTTTTATCTCAAGTAGCGAAGCTGTAAATCTAACAGACAAACCGCCTTTCGATTATGTAATAGTTGATGAAGCAAGCCAAGCGTTGCTTGCTATGTTTGGTGCAGCAAAACTTTTAGGGAAGAAAAATATTTGGATTGGTGACACAAAGCAGTTACCGCCTGTTGTTGCCATCAATGAAGATAAAGTAAGTAAAAAGAATTATGACATTTTAGTTGATGGCTTAAAAGCACTTTCAGACACTTCATCTGTTCCTGTTTTTCAACTTACAGAAACTTACCGTTTACCCAATAGGGGTTCTGATTACACAGGCTTATTTTACAACAACAGTCTTAAATCAAAAGCAAAAACGGATATACGGCTATCATTTCCGGAAATCTCAAATGATGTAAATGTTTTTTTTAATCCACAAGGAGGTTCAACATTAATTAAAACAGATTTAGAGGTTGGTAACAAAAAACCTAAAAATGCCTTAGTAATAGCAAAATTGTTAGTTGCTCATTTATTGTCAGTTAATGAGAGTTTACACATTTCTGTTTTAAGCAACTACATTGATACAGTTAAAGCATTGCAAAAAAGTATATACGGCTCAATTGACGATCCTAAAAATTTGCTGATAGAAACTGTAGCAAGAATACAAGGGCTAACAACAGACATAACAATTTTTGTAATCCCAAATTCGGGTTACAATCATTCATTAGAAAAACGATTGTTTAACGTTGCAACAAGTCGTGCAAAACGGCATACAATTATTATCTCTGACAAAAATATTATCAGTTCTTATCCCCATTTAGACGAAGATGTTAAAATGTATCTTCAAAAGCTAAATGACGAATATTCTTTTTATTACACAACTGAAAAGAAGCTAATTGAAAGCAAAACGATAGAACAAAAAAAAACACAAGATGAAGAAAAGTCAGAAGGCCAGCCAGGTTTAAAAGTTCTTGGGAAAATAGACCTTTCAAAATTTGAAAAGCCTAAAAAGGAAATCATCAAAGGCAAGGAAAACATTTACATCATAGATACCAATGTCTTTGTTGACAACCCGGAAATAATTTCAAAGATAGACCAAAAATACAGTGTAGTTCTTTCTGCCAAAGTCATTGATGAGTTGGACTATTTGAAAATATCGTTAACAGAAGAGCAGAAAAGGAATGTTCAGAAGGCTTTGAAACAGATTAATGAGAGCATTGATAAACGTGGAATAAAAATGGAAACGGCAGACTTGGCCTTATTGCCTAATGATTTCAACAAAAAATCTCCTGATAACTTCATTCTTTCGGTTGCCCTTAAATTCAAAGGCGAGAATCCAATAATGCTCACATCTGACAACGGTTTACAGATAAAAGCCAAAGGGTTAGGGATAACTACTATTACGTTAAAGGAGTTTTTGAATCAAAGGAAGTATTAAAGCGGTGTGGCAGAGCCACGAGTTTAATAACGGGCAGTTCCGCAGGGTTCTTGCCCCAGCCTAAAAAAATCCCCGCCCTTCACTTAAAATGAAGCGTTCAGGGCTTGCACGGTCTTTTTTTAGGCTTCCGCACAGCCAACCCTTCTGTTGTTTTTTTCTGTCACACTTTTTGCAACCCAACGCACATAAGGCACAAAGCCATCCTCGTTCCTGCGGTGGCTTAGAGCCTTGCCAACCCTCAAAAGCAAAAAGACGTAGGGTACTCCAACCACCACCACCGTACCCACTTGTGCCAGAAAAAAACAACCCAAAGCTACATTAACATAATGTGGCATTATGGTACATACCACAAGGGCTTCGCTACGCTACGGGGACAAGCCCTATGTCCCATAATAACATTATGTTAAGTAGCCGCACAGAGCCATCCCGCAACCCTGCTTCACCGCCCGAAAACCACAATTCCCCACCACCCTTTCAGCGGTGCAGGGGATAAGTAAAGCATAAGTTTGTTTATTGCCAATGTGCTTGCGGTAGGTTCATTCATTACAGCTCCATTACGTTTCAGCGTTTCGCTATCGCTACACGATCTTCCACTACATTACGCTTCCATTCATTTCACCCACCTCAGCACCCCACAGCAAGAGTGGCTCATTCTCTACACTACACAATCCCCACGCAATATTCCATTCCGCAACTCCGGCTACTTGCCATTCCACAAATGCAACTTTGCAAGGTTTGCAATTTCTGCAAAGTTCAGCCCACGCAATAAGTAGCCGAATGTTGCTCCATTCCATACCCAACGCAATTGTTCCGTTCCGTTCAATCGCCACACTTGCTTTTTCCCACTGCACTTTTTTCAGCGGTATGCTTTACTTACCCCTGCGAAGTGTTTACCCCATTGGAATTGTGCCACCCATCAACCTTCCGTTTCAAAATTTACGTTTTCTGCTCCTAAGCAAATAATTAGTAGACTCTTGTTCAATTTCAACCCTCGTTTTCCTCCTCGATTGACTTATCCATTCATCAATTTCAGACCTTTTAAAATAAAGCCTTTTACCTCGTTTAGAATTAGGGATTTCCATTTTATGAACCAAGCCATAAATAGTTTGTACTGATAAGGAAAGATATTCAGCCACCTGCTGAACATTCATCAACTCATTAGCATACACAACAGGCACATTATCAAACTGCTTACCTGATTTGATTTCATAAAGCAATCGTTCAATGGCATCTAATCTCTCAATAATTATTTCAAACGGATTTTCCATATCAATTGATTTTTTCTACAAAAGAAAACAGTTATCCGTTTCACAAGAAGTTCATCGGTATCTAATTAAAAGACGAACATTTAATTCAAAAAAATAAAAAGGAAAGCAAAGATAGGGTGGCTACGCACAAGCCCACGCATAGGGCAGTAAAGGTCAAGCCCTACGGGTTTTGCAAAAAAAATCTCCACCCTATCGGGTAGTATTTTTTGTTGCAAAAACCTTGACAGCCCTGCCATAGCCACCCTAAAAATCGGCTTTCTTTTTCTTTTTTTTTTCCGTTTTTTTTTCTGTTTTCTTTTGAAAAAA
>Ga0172368_10001676_pt1 | contig 29736 bp, 27 predicted proteins | sample Lak11m_FD_114540 | JGI IMG/M metagenome (GOLD analysis project Ga0172368, IMG submission 114540) | Freshwater microbial communities from Kabuno Bay, South-Kivu, Congo - kab_022012_11m | ecosystem: Environmental > Aquatic > Freshwater > Lake | place: Democratic Republic of the Congo: South-Kivu...
AAATACAGCTGGTCATAATGTTTTATTTATTGAAAACCCTGGAGCTAACAGCCAAATATATATTTCTAACAATATTTTCAGGGGAGTATTGTCTGGCACAGCTGACTCTATCTATGGAATAATGGTTGCTTTTCAGGGTGAAAATGGAATTTTAAAATTATGGAATAATATTTTTTATGATTTTAATAATCCGGGCTATACGGTTAATATGGCTATCAGAAGCGGTTATTATGGTTCAATCGGCACCACTTATGCTTACAACAATACTGTGCATAACTCATATCGAGGTTTTAGAAATTTAACCGGAACTTTTATAGCTAAAAATAATATTGCTCAAAATTGCACCTATGGTTTTTCCGGAACTTTTACTGCTTCTGATTATAATATTTCCGATGTAGCCGGAGACACTACTGGCGGAGTTCATGACAAAGGTACAACTACGGTTATGTTTGTTGATGAAGATAATGATGATTTTCATCTATCATTTTCAGATACAGAAGCCATAGACGCAGGCACCAGCTTGTCTACGGATCCTGACGGATATTTGTCGTTCACTACAGATATAGACAATGAAACACGAAGCGGTGATTGGGACATCGGAGCTGATGAAGTTGATAATATTGTACCCATTCTTTCTTTTACTGATAATGTGTCTGCGTTAGCGACTTCGACCGATACGATCACTGCTGATTGGGGTGATTCCGCCAGCGGCAAGAAAAAATGGATGTACGATGATAATACCGATTGCTCGGAAACGATCGGGGATTATGCTTATGATGACGGCGATAGTTTGGACCAATCCACAGCAGAAAATAATGGAAAATATATCTGTCTCTACGGCGAGGATGCCGCTGGCAATAAAAGCACCTTAGCTTCATCTAACCCCATTAATATAAATAGTTTTCAGAGTTCTGTTCCCAATAGATTTTCAACTATTATGGTAGAAGATCAAAGTGCAACTGTGCAAGTAATTCTTAACGGCAGTTTTACTTTCCGAATTGCTTATAGCACTTCAGAAGCTATGTCATCCTTGTCTTATTCAGACGCTTCAACTGTTGGCTCTTTAGATGATGTAAAAAGAGTAACGGTTAATAATTTAACGCCAGGCGAGACTTATTATTTTAAAGTTCAATCCAGCGCCGATGGAATAACCTGGACTAATCCATTAGAAGGGGATGTGGCAAAATTTAGAATTCCGCCTCCATCAGGAGAAGATGTGACCTATATGATAGTTTCGGACGGTCATTTTAAAAATAATATACTTAGGGATAATGATGGCAATAGCATTGACTACGTATATAAAGATGGGTGTGCGTTAGATTATACAACGCCTGCCGGTGTCGTTTACTATTTAACCTCTAACACAATCGAAGAAATTGATCCGGATTTTGTCGTTTTTACCGGCGATGAATATGGAACTGTTCCTACTTTAACCGGTGATAGTAGTTATGAAAACCGCTATAAAGAATTAACTTTGGCATTTGCCAGTATTGGCCGGCCGATTTATTTTGTTCCCGGTAATCATGATGGTGATTTAGGCGAAACATTTTATCAAACAAGTCTTTTGGATTTAGGATTTTGGCAGGGAGATTTAGCTAGATATAATGATGGTCCGGGTGGAGGCGATGGCATTCCCAGAACAACCAGAACCAAATATTTAATGTCTCCGGAAAATAGCGGAGGAGTTGTGGGAAGGTATGGCTATTTGGATTACGGCGATGCTAGATTATTTTTTTTAACGCCTTATCCTTATTCTACTCAGCCGCCTTCTAGCGCTGATTATAATGGCAGTCCAAATGTCAGGCCTTATGATTTAGGAACCGTTCAAGCGACTTGGTATGCCAATGCGGTTTCTTCAGCCACTGGAAAATTCAAAATGGTTTTTATCCATCAAATACCCTATGCTCCGGAATCACCGCAATTTGCCGTGGATTACCCAGGCTCTGCAACGGATTATCCGAATTATGTTTATGGTTGGGGACTGCCTGCAAGAGCAGCAACGGAAATCTTGCCCGCGGCAACCTGGGGCGATAAGGGGTCTAATGTTGATTTATTTAATCCAATTGAAGATTCGGATAGAAATTTTTTATTCATTGGGCATATACATGCTTATTCGCATCAGTTGTGGAACGAAAAATTAAATGTTTACAGCCTCCCTAGGCCCATTGAAACTTGTTGGGATTGGGATTCCGTTTTAAAATGCGCAGGCCAATCACAAAAGGAAATAGAAAGCTCAGTAGCCCTAGAAGAAAGCGCTTACGCGGGTTATGAAGGATATTATGGCGCGTATAATAGTCTTGATTATTATAATAGCGCTGCCAGTATGGTAGTAAAAATTACTAATGGCAATAATATAGAAATATACGGAGTACAACCTGATGGTGATATTGAGTCAGAAATTTCTGACGATCAGTATTCATATGATATCATCCCCCCCGTTCTCTCTTCCGGCTCTCCCTCTGGTACAGTCTCAAGTCTGGCTCAAACCCTATCTGTAACTTCTGACGAGAATGCCACCTGCAAATATTCCACTACCGCAGGTACTGCCTATACCTCTATGGTTACTTCCGTCACTACTACTGGCGGTACTTCTCATTCTATGGTTCTGCCCAATTTAACCAGTAGCACTAATTATAATTATTACATACGCTGTATTGATTCTTCCGGAAATTATAACACTACTGATTATACTATATCTTTTACTACACTTAATAGTGGCTCTGTACCTATTCATTTAATACCCCAGGTTAATATTCCACAAATCCAAGCTGATAATAGTAACCAAGAAAATAATCAAAACCCAAATAATACTCAAAGTAATAATAATAGCAATAACAATATTCCCATTGATAATATAAGCAACAGTCAAATAAATAATAATCAAAGTATAAAACCAATTATAAATAAAATAAAATATATATTTAAGCGCTATCTTGTGTTAGGTAGTTTGGGTACGGAAGTTAGGGAACTGCAAAAGAGACTCAACGAATTAAAATTATTAAATGTTAAACCTACCGGATACTTTGGCTCTTTAACCAGAAAAGCTGTTATGTTATTTCAGAAGATAAATAATATACAACAGACTGGAACAGTAGGGCCGAAGACAAGGAGAGTGTTAAATAGATAAATAATAATTGACATTATATCTTATAAAAAATAGCTTATTTAAGCTATTTTTTATTATATTTATAAAAAATGTAGAAAAATATTTGACAATTATTTTATATATGATATATTAATAATAGAGAAAAACATAGATCTTTAAATAAAATGGCGGATGAAGTTATAGAGAAAGCATATTTATTATGTGAACTCTTAACGGAATTCTTCCTTAAACTGTGAAATAATATGGTTTTGATCATAAGCAAACTTTTTTCAACTTTCAACATTTCATTCACAAACCCATAATATTATTCACACAAATTCAGGAAGCTTTATTGTTTCCTGAATTTTTTAAAAACATACTAATAATATATGGAATTATCAATATTAAAAAAACTAGGCTTAGATGATAAAGAAATAAAGATATATATAACTATTCTTGCTAATGGTGCCATGTCAGTACGCTCATTAGCGGAAGAAACCGGGATTAATCGTGGTACAACTTATGATGTTTTAAAAAAATTGCAAGAAGCAGGCTTAATTTCTTATTATCATCAAGATACTAAACAAAAATTTGTAGCTGAAGACCCGGAAAAAATTATTAAAATGATAAAAGAAAAAGAAAGTGAACTTAATTTAGTAAAAAATAAAATTAACGAAATTATACCCGAATTAAAATCTTTACAAGAAAAGGGAGGTAATGGTCCAGTGGCTAAATTTTATGAGGGGCGTAAAGGAATTAAATTTATTTTAGATGATATTTTATATACATTAAAAAAATTTTCAATTAGTGAATATTATATTTATTCAACTAGCGGTCTACGTGAAGATATTTATCAAGCTTACCCTGAATTTAATAAAAAGAGGATAAAAAGCAAAATTAAGGCGATGACGATTTCTCTTTCTCCTGGCGGAGGTACTTATGGCATTGATGAAAGAAAATGGCTGTCTAGTAATAGTAAAGAAAAAAATGATGAAAAGATGACCTATATCTTAATATATTCTGGTAAATGTGCATTTATTTCGCATGATAATAATAAAAATCTTGTTGGTGTAATTATAGAAAATAAGATGATATATGAAACACAAAAAGCTATTTTTATGCAACTTTGGCAGTTAATATAATTTAAAATAATTAAATTAATATGATAAAAGCAATAATATTTGATATGGATGGGGTAATATCAGATACTCAGGGTATACATGCAAAAATTGAATCAAAAATTTTATCTATGAATGGTATTAAAATCAGCCCAGAATATATAACCAAGCATTTTGCAGGAATCAAAACAGAAGTATTTTTAAAAGAAATTTTAAAAACGAAAAATGTAAAAGCTGATTTAAATTATTTATTAAAATATAAATGGAGGGAAATGAGGAGACAGGTAAAGAATATCAAGGAAATTGAGGGAGCCAAAAATTTAATTAAATATTTTTATAAAAGAGATTATATTTTAGCAGTAGCTTCATCATCAAATAAAAAATTTATTAAAAGTGTTTTAAAAAAATTAAAAATTTTAAAATATTTTAAGGTGATTATAAGTTCAGATGAAGTTAAGAATAGTAAGCCAAATCCAGAAATTTTTCTTTTAGTATCTAAAAAATTATTGATACAACCAAATAATTGTTTAGTGATAGAAGATGGAATAGCGGGTATGAAAGCTGCCAAAAAGGCAAAAATGAAATGTATAGGATTAATTGATAATAAAAATCATAGTAAATATCCAACTAATTTATTAGTAAAAAAATTGAAGCAAATTAATCCAAACTTTATAAAAAAAATATGAAGATAAAAAAACAAAAAATACTTACTATTGGAGGCGGGACAGGCAGTTTTGTTGTATTATCAGGTTTAAAAAAATATGATATAGATTTATACGCTGTGGTAAGTATGGCAGATGATGGGGGTTCAACTGGTATATTGAGAGATGAACTTGGAGTATTGCCACCCGGAGACATAAGACAATGCTTAGTAGCGCTTTCAAAGTCAGGACGGACATTAAGAGAGTTATTTAATTTCCGTTATGCAAACGGAGGTTTATATGGGCATAATTTTGGAAATATTTTTTTATCAACTTTAGAAAAAGTTACAAGCAGTTTTGAGGAGGCTATAAAAGAAGCTGGCCATATTTTAAGAATAAAGGGGAGAGTTTTCCCAGTTACTTTAAGAAAAACTAAGTTAGTTGCCGAATTTAAAAATAAGAAAAAAATTATTGGTCAGCATAATATTAATAATGCTGATTTAACTAATTTAAAAAAGATAAAATTATCTCCAGAAGCGATTGTTAATCCTGAAATTATTAAATTAATTAAAAAAGTTGATAAGATAATTTTAAATCCCGGAGATTTATATACAAGCATAATTCCTAATTTTTTAGTAAAAGGGCTACCTGAAGCTATAAGAAAATCGAAAGCTAAAAAAATTTATGTTTGTAATCTTATGAATAAAAAAGGTCATACTGATAATTTTACAATTTTAAATTATGTTGAAGAAATCGAAAAATATCTTGGTAATAATATTATTAATTATGTAATTTATAATAAGGAAAAACCTAGTAATATTTTATTAAATAAGTATAGAAAAAAGGGGGAATATTTCGTATCACCAGGTAATATTAATAACAGGTCAGATATAAAATTTATTTTTAAAAAATTAATAAGCCAAAATATTATAAAACAAAAAAAAGAAGATAGAATAAACAGATCATTATTTAGGCATAATAGCGATAAATTAGCAAAAATAATTATTAATTTATAATTTATGATTATTGTGTTTGATCTTGATTATACTTTATTAAATTCAAATAAGTTTAAAATAGATTTAGCTAAAAATTTAGGCATATCAATAAATAAATTTAATAAAGATAATAAAAAATATTTTTTTAATAATAAATATAGCGTTTTTAAACATATTAAAATTTTAAAAAGTAAAAAAATATTTAACGAAAAAGTTGCTGGTAAAAAAATAAAATTATTATTAAAAAATATTGATAAATATTTATTTCCGTGTTCCGAAAAAGTTATAATGCAGTTAAAAAAAAGAAAATACACTTTATATTTATTATCTTTTGGCGATAAAATATTCCAAAAGCAGAAAATATATAATTTAAAGATAAAAAAATATTTTAATAAAATAATAATTACAGATAAAAGTAAAGGTTTGTATGCAAATTATTTTAATAAAAAAAATGAAAAAATAATATTTATAAATGATAATGCTAAAGAAAGCAGAATTATAAATAAAAAAAATAAAAAATGCAGAATTATCCTAATTGATGGCCCATATTGCCAAAATATTAAACATAATTATAAAATAGTTAAAAGTATTAAATTTTTATCAAGCAATATATGAATAAAGTTATTATTTTAGCTGCCGGTAAAGGTACGAGAATGAAAAGTGAATTACCTAAAGTATTAGTTAAGATAAAAGGCAGGCCAATGATTGAATTTTTAGTAGATTCTATAATTAATTCAGGGGTAGATAAAAAACCAGTTATTATTGTATCTCCAGATAATAGTGATATTATTCAAAAAAGCTTAAGAAATTACGATTGTTTTTACGCTATTCAGAAAGAACAGCTTGGAACAGGTCATGCCATAGCCTGTGCTAAAAAAGTAGTTGGGAAAAATATAGATTATATTATTAGTTTTTATGGCGACCATCCTTTCATTAAAGCTGAAACTATAAAAAAATTATCATTAAGCCATAATGGAGCTATTACTATGATAACTACAGCAGTTAAAGATTTTAAAGGCTGGAGAAAAAATTTTTATCATTGGGGAAGAATCATTAGAAGTGGAGCTCAGGTTAAAGAAATAATCGAATTTAAAGATGCATGCGAGGAAGAGAGAAAAATTAGGGAGGTAAATCCGGGGTTATATTGTTTTTCAAGCAATTGGCTATGGAAAAATATTAATAAATTAAAAAATAACAATGTTCAGAAAGAATATTATCTGACTGATTTGATAAAACTTGCGGTCAAGCAAGGTATTAAAATAAATACTTTTCCGATTGATCCAGAAGAGGCCATTGGTATAAATTCAGTGGAAGAATTGAAAGTAGCTGAAAAAATATTACAATAGTATGAAACAAATTTTAGATTTACATATCCATTCAAAATATTCTCGCGCCTGCTCTCCTCAGCTTACGCTTGAAAATATTGATAAGGCATGTAGAGTAAAAGGAGTAGATGTAGTAGCTACGGGTGATTTTACTTATCCCGCATGGTTTTCGTCCATTAAAAATGAATTAGAGCCAATAAAATATTTAGAAAAAAATTCTGGATTATATAAACTTAAAGAAAAAAATGATGAAAAAATTAAATTTATTTTATCGACCGAATTTGCTTTGATTTATAAAGATGGCGATAGAGCTAGAAGAATTCATTTAGTAATTCATGCACCTTGCATAGAAGCAGTTCAAGAATTAAATAATTTTTTAGATAAAAAATATAATATAAAATCAGACGGCAGGCCCATTTTAGGTATTAAGGCGCCTGAATTAATAAAATTATTAATTTCTATACATCCTAATTTTTTAATATACCCGGCTCATATTTGGACACCCTGGTTTTCTGTTTTTGGTTCAAAATCAGGTTTTAATAAACTGGATGATTGTTTTAGGGAGTATACTAATAATATTTATGCATACGAGACCGGCTTATCAAGCGACCCGGAAATGAATTGGCGGATATCAGCTTTAGACAGTTTAACTTTAATTTCTAATTCTGATGCGCATTCACTTAATAATATTGGCCGAGAAGCAAATGTTTTTGATTTAGACAATATTTCTTATAATGAAATATATAGTATAATTAAAAACAAAAATAAAAGTAAAATAAAATATTCAATAGAATTTTACCCAGAGGAAGGAATGTATCATTATGATGGTCATAGAGCATGCGGAATAAGCTTTTCACCTGATAAAACTAAGAAGAATAAAGGCATATGTCCAGTATGCAAAAAATCTTTAGTTGTTGGAGTATTAAATAGGGTTGAAGAATTAGCCGACAGACCGGTTGCCTATATGCCAGATAATGTGCCTGGGTATAAAAAATTAGTGGGTTTATATAAAATTATTGCAGATGCTTTGAATATAAAGTCGAAACAATCAAATAAAGTTTTAACAGTATATAACGAATTAATAAAAAATGGAGGTAGTGAATTTAATATTCTTATAGATTTATCTTTAGATGAATTAAAAAATTTTACAGAGCCAATAATTGTTGAAGGTATAAAAAGAGTTAGGCAAGGCAAACTTCAAATTGATCCCGGTTTTGACGGTCAATATGGGCAAATAAAGATTTTTAATGAAAAAGAAAAAATTACGAAACAGCTAAATTTATTTTAAATTAATAATAAATAAATAAAGTTTTTAACTTTATTTTTTTATTTAAAATTAGCTATTTTTAAATTATAAAAAAATTTTTATACTTGACAAAATAATTTATATATGATATATTGGTAAATCATAAAAAATGCGAAAAGCCACCTCGACCGGGCTAGGCACGACAAGCATGGGGATTTTATCTTTAGGATATATTTGGTAATAACTGAATTAATCCTAGGGAAAAATTTTTTGCCTGCCCGCTCAAGGTGGCTTTTTTATTTTTATTATTGAACTGGAGTAATCACGGTTTTTTCAGGGGTGGATGAACTTGTATTTGTGTTATCACTTGATAATTTTTCTACGCCTAAAAGACAGACTTCTCTCCAGGGAACATAATGAGAACTAAATCTTTTTTCGGCAATTTCTCCATTTAAATAAGTTACTTTATAATCAAAATATGCGTCTGCGCCATTATGCGCTTTTTCAGTACATTTTTTTTCTCCAGGCTTTAAATCTAGGGTTTCAATTATTTTTGTAGGGCCAGGTTTTACTATATTTGAAATAACGGGGTTAGTTTTATCTACTAAACGGCCATCTTTTTTTCCCCAAAATTCAAAATATAAATCATTGCCATCAATTCTGCTTTGAACTAAAATATAATTTCCAGTATCGTTTTTAAATTTTAAATCAGGTGAAGGATCGTATATAGTCGCATCTGTTCCCGCTGGTTCATAATACTGTACGCGATATGAATGATTTCTCCTTTCTATAATGGGCAAACCGCTATCCAGTGCAGCTCTAAATACTGTTGTTCCTATCTGGCAAAGCCCTCCCCCATACTCAGGTATTGTTTTATTTTCTTTTATTACCAATTCCGGCAGGTAGCCAGTGGATTTATCAATTTTTCCCAGCGCATTTATTAAAGAAAATGTTTCATCAGGTTTTATTAATATACCATTTAGAGAATCCGCTCCTACTTTAATATTTATTCGGCGATTATTTGGAGATCCGGCAAAATTTGATTTACCTGTGCCAATAATTTCGGAGATTTCATAATCATTTGTTGAAGTTGAAGTATTATTACTTTTTTTAATTATTGTAATTATTTCAGTTTCATTAATATTCTTTTCTAAATTATTAATAATTTTTTTTGCTGATTCATCTTCAGATACTATTATTCCATCTTTTTTTACTTTAAACTCAACTACTTTACCATCAATTATATTAAATTTTGCTTCCTGTGGTTCTAAATTTATTTCCGGAGACACATTGTCTTTTACATATTCCTTAATACTTATAAAATCAAATGAAGGTGAAAGTATGTTATTTTCCTTTTTAAGAATCAGCCAATTTTTAATAATATTTTTTTCCATTATCCACTTTTTATCTTTATAAAATAATATATTTTCTTTGCTATTTAGAATTTTTTTAATTTCACTATCTATATCATAATTTAAATAATCGTTTTTAGTTACCACCGGATAAGAATCAAAAGAAGAAATATCAATTTCATAACTACTTAATCTTGACAATGATAAATTTAAATCGTTAATTGCTTTTTCATAATCTAATATTTTTCCACTTTTTTCTTTTTCTATATAATAATCATTATAATTTTTAAAAATTATCTTAGCATTTTTAGGCGGAGCTTCAGATTTTAAATAATAGTCTGCTAAAGTATTTTTAATATAATCTTTTTCAAGATAATACTGCATATTTATTCTTTCGCCATAAACCAATAATATAAATAATTTTTTTATATTTTCAAAAATATTACCATTTCGCCCAATAGTATAAGCTTCATCGATAGTTTTTTTTGTATCAAAATGAATAATTTCATAAGCAAGGTCGCTTCCCAAAGAAGAAATTATTGGATAAATTTTAATTTTGTTTCCTTTGTAATTAAAATTAATACCTTGGCCGGAAATAAGATCGATTTTTTTATTTAAAATTTTTGTTGCTTCATTTTTTGTAATTCCTCCGATATTTTCTCCGCCTAAATAAATTCCCGGATAAATTTTATTTTTATATATTTCATTAAAGGAAAAAAAAAAAAGGGATAATATAAATATAACAATAAAAAAAATGACCACAATATCAAGTAGCCATTTATATTTATAATCAAGGTTAATTTTAGGGAAAATGTTCATATTATTTACCGCCTTTAAGAATTTCATTTAATATATCTTTTGCAAGCTGTTTAGAATTTTTTTCTTCTTCTTCATTTAAGTTAATATTAAAAAAAAGTATAGAACCTTCTTTTGAATTTTCGGGTAAAGATTTTACCGGCCATTCAATAGTTTCATTATTTGGTCCTTTAAGAATAGCTTTATTTTCTTCAATTCTATCAATTATTATTTTAATTTTCATATTTACCCTGTTAAATAGGTTAATTTAACTTAAAATTTATTTATTAATTTATCCTATAAATAAATTTTCTTATAGTAAATTTAATTTATGAATTTTATTTAACAGGGTTCATTTTTCTTTTACTTTGATTGAAAGCTGTTTGCTAATTTTTGATTTAGGCAGAGTTATTGTTAACACCCCATTTTCTATAACAGCATTAACTTTGTCACCCTCAACTTCTGTAGGTAAAATTATAGACCTTGAAAATGAGCCCCAATAGCATTCATTAAATAAATAATCCTCATCTTTTATATATTTTTTCATTTCTCTTTTTCCGTGAATTGTAAGCATATCATTATTAATTGATATATCAATATCTTCCGGCTTTACTCCAGCAATTGTTGAAAGAACTACATATTTATCTGGTGTCTGATAAACGTCGACTGAAAGTTGGCCTTCTTCATAGTCATTATCTAGCCACTCATTATTATTATTATTATCTTGATTCATTAAACTAAAATTTTCTTTTTCATTATTACTTTTATCATTCGTTATGTTTGCTTTTCTGCTAAAAATATTTTTCATAATTTTTGTTAAATAATTTATATTTTTATTATAAAATAAAATTATTAAATTGTCTAATATAATTATAAAAATATAGTTAGAGTACTTGAATGTATACTAATAAGTAAACAATAATTTTGTGGACGACACAAGAGTTGAACTTGTGACCTCTACAATGTCAATGTAGCGCTCTAACCAACTGAGCTAGTCGTCCGATAAAATTTTTTGTGCGCCTGGATGGACTTGAACCGTCGACCCCCGCTTTATAAGAGCGGTGCTCTAACCAACTGAGCTACAGGCGCAAAATTCTTTAAATAAAAAAATATAAAAAAATCTTATATTTAATTTAACATTATTTTATCTATTTTTCAAGTTAAAAAGGCAGATTCTTTATTTTCTTTTCAATGTTATTAATAATTTCAAAACTACTTTCGAAAACGTCTTTTTTAACTATTATTTTAGCTAAATTCTTAGTTCCCTTAGGCTTAAATTCTTTTAGCAAGAAAAAAGAGTCAATATTTCTAGTTGTATAGATTACAGCATTAGTATTTTTAGCTCCATTAATTTCCTCTTCATATATAATTATTATAATTTTTGCCTGAGGAATATTTATTATCAATTCATCTATAATTTCATTTATATTTTCGTCCTTCATCTCATTTTTATCATATTCATTGCTTGATAATATTGACCAAATTAATTTATTATTATAAGTGCTTGATAATTTTGTCAATATTTTTCCCCATAGTTTTATAATATTTAATTTTTTTGATCTATATAATTTATTAATTATTTTTTCTCTCTCCGCTCCAAGAGATATAAGTTGGGCTGCGATAGATAGAGTATTGGGAGAAATGTTTGGAATTTTAAAACTTTTTGTTTCTGTAATAATACCAGCTAATAAACAAGATGCAATGTTGGCGTCAATTAAATTACGATTATAATTTGAAAATAAATTAAAAATAATTTCTGAACTTGAAGAAGATGTTAATTCAACTAAATTTATGTGGCCGAAACTTTCGTTGGCAGGATTATTGTCAATATTTATAATTGGAGTGTTATAAAAAAATTCAGATTGATTTTCATATATACTTCCCAAAGATTCAAGGTCGGGAGTCCCTAAAATAATAATAATATCATATTTGAATTTACCAGATGAAAAGGAAATGTCTTTTTCAGTAAAATAACCTCCTATAGGTGAAATATAAAAATTAAGTTTATTATTTTCAATTTTATATTTTATTTTTTTAGCTTTTGTTCTTTCAATGTTTAGTGATACTATAGTTTTTTTTAAATCTTCAAAAGAATTTTTTATATCGTTAAAAGCAGGTAGAAATGAAAATAAGTTACCATTATCATGCTTTTCAGCAATAATTTCTATATTTTTATCAAGTTTTTTTAGTAATAAATAAAGACCTAAAGCTGAAGCAACTGCATCGCCTCTCCATGATTTACCGAAGGTAATTAAAAAGTTATTGTTATTTTTTATAATCTCGTAAAACTGCTGTTCGCTAGTTAACATAATAAAATAAATAATTTCCAATATAAAATCCCCAATAATTAAAGGGGACTAAATTAAACATTATTTCAATATACATTAGATATATTGCTATGTCAATAATTATTTGTTATAAATTTATATGAATAATTTATTAAATATTTGTCAAATATTAGGACATATATTAAGGTTGCCAAGAATTAACAAAGATGTTAGAATGGATTTATAATTTTTATAAAATTTTTTTATGAAAAAAATAATGATAATTATTATTTTAATTTTAATAATTTTTATAGTTTTTTTTCTTATCAATAAAAACGCTGGAAATCAGATATATGACAATCAAATAATATTATTTTTTAGTCAAACATGCATTCATTGCCAAAATGTAAAAAAATTCATAATAGAAAATGATATTAGCCAGAAGCTTGTATTTGAAGAAAAGGATGTATCTAATTCAGAAAATTTGGATGTTTTAAATAAATTAGCTAAAAGATGCAATTTAAGCAGGGACATCAGCATCCCATTTTTGTGGAATGGTAATTCTTGTATACTGGGAGATGTGGATATTATAAATTTTTTAAAAGAAAAAACAAAAAATAATTAAAATAAATAATTTTATGATAAAAAAGTTTTTAATATTTATTTTAGCCTTTACGGCAAATTTATTTTTAATAAATACTGTCTCGGCAGTTTGCCCTGTATGTACAATAGCAGTAGGAGCAGGAGTAGGATTTTCTCGTTGGCTCGGCATTGATGATATGATCAGCGGCTTATGGATTGGTGGTTTGACAGTATCATTAATTATGTGGACAATAGAATGGCTAAATAAAAAAAATATTAAATTTAAAGGAAAAAATTTATTAACTTTTATATTATATTATCTTTTAATTGTTATGCCATTATTTTATTTTGATATTATGGGCCATCCTTTAAATAAGGTTTGGGGAGTTGATAAATTATTGTTAGGTATAATTTTTGGTAGTGTATTTTTTTATTTAGGATCATTTTATTATGAATATTTAAAAAAGAAAAACAATGATAAAGCCTATTTTCCTTATCAAAAGGTTGTTATGCCAGTATCATCTATTTTAATATTAAGCATAATTTTTTACTTTATAACCAAATAATATGAACGAACAAAATAATGATAATATGATTAAAAATTTAAATGAGTTAGTCCAAAAAGTTGATAATATGAAAAAGCAGGACAAAATGGATCTTTCTTCGGATCAGGACCTAACTATCGCTATAATGAATTTAATATCCATTGAAGAACATATGTATTTTTCCGGAGCTAAGACCGGTGATGGTAAATATTTTGATCTCCTAGAAGAAGTGCGCGTTATGCGAGGTGAACTTTTAAGAAAAATAGTAAAAAATCCTCAAGGTGAAGAATGGTGTATCTCAAAGCATTTGCTGGCTGCTTCTATGAGATTGATTGAAGTCGGAACAAAGCAACAAAAACTTGAACGCAAAGATGTTGCTTTAGATTTATTTAAAAAAGCTTATGATTTATATTCACTTTTCTGGGGTATCAATATGGGAGCGATCAGTACTGAAAATATTAAAAAAATCGACGACGAGGCTTTAAATAAGCATGATGAAGAAAAGATAGTTTTGTCAGCCGATAAGCAAGGATTTATGGGTAAACTCGGAGCTCTAGTAAAAAAAGCGATTGATTGTTGCATTGAGTAAAATAATTTTTATAAATAATAAAACAGCACTAAGTATTAGGAGCTGTTTTTTGTTACTTTATTAAATAGGTTATTTATTCGTACCGCTACGGGGAATTGAACCCCGATTATCAGGTTGAAAACCTGGTGTCCTAACCATTAGACGATAGCGGCATATAGTATTAGTTTCGGACCCATCCGCCATATAAGCAGACGAGCTGGTAGATTTATAATTTTATATTTCTATACTCTTGATAAAAAATAAGCCCTAAGTAGGGTCTAAAAAAATTATAAATAATTATATAGAAATTGTCAATTGCCATTAAGGTAGGGGCTCTGTAAAACAGAGCCCCTAGTATATGTAATTATATTTTTCCTTTTAAAGCGTCTTTTAGAGTTTTGCCGGTTTTAAATTTAGCGACTTTAACTTCAGGAATCTGAATTCTCTCTGAAGGTTTTTGTGGATTTACTCCACCTCGTGCATGTCTAGTTTTGCACATAAAAGTTCCAAAACCTGTTATAGTAACTTCATTGCCCGCTTTTAATTCCTTAATAATGTTGTCAACAAGGCATTCAAGCATTTGCTCAGCCTGCTTTTTTGTAATTCCCGGCACTTCAGCGGAAATTTTTTCAATTAATGCAGCTTTGTTCATAAATTTGTATAACGAATTATAGTATGAATTTATCTCCTAATTCGTTTAGTTATTTTATATTAATAAATTTAATAATCGGTTTTATTGAAACCGCTTTTTTTGTTTTAGTATTTATATTTATAAGTACAGCATTAAAAATTGAATTTCCCTTCTCTAAAGTTACATGAGGATAGTTTATTTGGGTAAGAAATGTTTTTAGTATGTTTTCTTTATCCATTCCTATTACACCTTCATAGGATCCGACCATGCCAACGTCAGTAATGAAAGCAGTTCCTTTTTTAGTTACTTGTTGATCCGCTGTCATTACATGGGTATGGGTTCCTACTAAAGCGCTTACCCGTCCATCAACAAAATGTCTTATACTAATCTTCTCTGAAGTAGCTTCCGCATGGATATCTACAATTATAGCAGACAATTTATGATTTGCAAAGTTAGCTAAAATTTTATCTATTTTTTCAAATGGACATTCATAATCATACTTCATAAATACTCTGCCAATTAGGTTAATAAGTAAAACTTGTTCTTTGCCTTTTTTATCAACAGGAATTAAGGCAAATCCTTCTCCTATTACTTTTTCAGGATAATTCGCTGGTCTTAAAATGGGGTAATTCCCTTTATAAATATTTTCCAAATGGCTTATCTTATCAAAAGCATGATCTCCGTTGGTAAAATAATTAATACCCGCAGACATTAAATCTTTTAAAGAATCTGGAGAAGCTCCCTTGCCATGGGTGATATTATCTGCATTAGCAATAATTAAATTCGGCTTTAAGTCATTTTTAATTTTTGGGAGAATTTTTGCTACAGTCTCCCTGCCTATTTTTGCAACAATATCAGGTATAAATAAAATTTTAAGCATAACTAAAATTATTTAAATTAAAATTTATCTCGCGTATTCAGTAATTCTTAATTCACGTATAACATTAACTTTAATTTCTCCCGGGTACTTTAATTCTTCTTCAATTTTTTTAGCAATATCTCTGGCTAAATTATGAGCCGATAAGTCATCAATCTGATCTGGCATAACGAAAACTCTAATTTCTCTGCCTGCTTGGATGGCAAATGATCTTTCTACGCCTTCAAACTCAGTAGCGATTTTTTCAAGCTCTTCTAATCTTTGAATATATTGTTCGAATGTATCACTTCTAGCCCCTGGTCTAGCAGCAGAAATGGCATCAGCTACTTTAACGATAACGGCAATAAGGCCCCTTGGGTGATCTTCATGATGTGTTTCAATTGGGTCAATTATTTCTTGAGGCAAACTAAATTTTTTAGCGATATTCGCGCCAATCTCCGGATGAGTGCCTTGTACTTCATGATCTACCGCTTTGCCAATATCATGTAATAGTCCGCCCTTTTTCGCTAAAGTAACATCTGCTCCAAGTTCTTCAGCCAATAGCGCAGAAAGGTGAGCGACTTCAATGCTGTGGCGCAAGGCGTTTTGACCATAGCTAGTTCTGTATTTTAAACGTCCGATTATTTGAATTAATTTAGGGTCAAAACCAGTAACCCCGATTTCATAAGCAGCTTCTTCGCCAGCTTTTCTGATATCAATTGCTAAATCCTGCTTTGCTCTTTCAATCGCATCCTCAATTTTTGCAGGATGAATTCTCCCATCCAAAATTAAATATTCAAGCGCTTTTTTCGTTATATGCCTTCTGATTGGCGAGAAACCAGAAATTGTAATAACGTTTGGGGTGTCATCTACTATTATTTCTGTGCCAGTCATTTGCTCAATCACTTTAATATTTCTGCCTTCTCGTCCGATAATTCTCCCTTTCATTTCATCAGATGGTAACGCGACTGCGGTAGTTGTTACCTCTGAAGTGTAAGAAGAAACCAATCTTTGCATGGCGCCAACTAAATAATCGCGAGCTTTTTCTTCCCAAACTTCCGTAGTTTCTTTTTCTAACTTGTTTATTCTGACCATTAAATCATCTTTCATTGAAGATTCAAGGTTTTTAAATAAAACCTCACGTGCCTCATCCTTTGACATAGCAGCGATTTTTTCTAATTTAGCAAGTTGCTCTTCTTTGATTTTATTAATTTTTTCTTTTACTTCTTCAACTTTATTAACTCGGTCATATAATTCCTGCTGTTTTTCCTGTAATTCCAGCAATTTTTGGGAAAAAGTTGTTTCCCTTTTTTCTAATCTTGATTGAAGATTATTTATTTCTCTGCGTCTAGCTTCTTCTTCTTTTTTTGATTCTTCAATTATTGTTATGGCTTTTTCCTGTGCTTTTAAAAGAATTTCGCTTTGTTTATTTTTAGCGTCATTAAGAAGATTTTCCGCTTTAGTTTCAGCATGTTTAAGTTTTGATTTTGCTCTTTGATGTCTTAGCCAATAACCAACAAAAAAACCTCCGACAGCCAGAATAAAACTAATTACATATTCCATAGAATTAATATATTCTGATGTTGCAAAGGTTGATTTTAAAAATATAAATTACCCAAAAAATTATTTTGGGTTAGTCATCGTATAAAACGAAATATTAATATTTTTTAAGAAGATAATTTTAGAATATTTCACGTTCTTTTACCTAATATTTAATAATATTTACTATCTTCCAAAATCAACCTATCTATACTTTTACAACAGAATAATAAATTTATAATAATTATATATTTAATCTATCACAGCTTTTTGCCTTTGGCAAGACTTAAGAATTTAAGTAATATTTAGCTAATTTTTGTTAATTAATTTATTATATAGTTTATAATATTTTAGAGCGCTTTTATCCCAGGAAAAATCAAATTTCATAGCATTTTTTTGCATTAAAATCCATTTATTAGGATTATTGTAATAATCATTTAGCGCCTTGTTCAAAGTTTGATAGAAGCTATCTGAGGAAAAATTTTTAAATTTATAACCTACTTTTTCATTTACGGTATCATTAAGTCCGCCTGTTTTTCGCACTACTGGTATAGCCCCATATTTCATAGCTATCATTTGGCCTAAACCGCAAGGCTCAAATTTTGAGGGCATTAGAAAAATATCTGAGGCAGCATAAATATAATGAGCTAATTTTTCATCAAATTTAATAATTACTTTAAGTTTTTTAGAATATTTTTTTGCTAATAATATAAGATTTTTTTCAATTTCCTTATTTCCAGTTCCTAGTATTACATACTGACTATTAAGCTTTAAAAAATTTTCAGTAAAAAGATTTATTCCCTTTTGAGAATCTAGCCTTGTTATCATCGAGGAAAGGGCAATATTTTTATTTTGTATTAATCCTAATTTTTTTTGCAGGGTATATTTATTAATATTTTTATCATAAAGATTCTTTAATGAATAATTTTTTTTAATAAATTTATCCTTTGCCGGATTATAAAAATTATCATCAATACCATTTAAGATTCCGCTAATTTTTTTATTATTTAATTTAATTATTTTTTCAAGTCCATATCCAAATTGATTACTTTTTATTTCGTCAGCATAAGTCGGGCTAACTGTATTAATTAAATCAGAATTAATTAAACCCTCAGCCATAAAATTAATATAGTTATCAGCAGCATCTTTTTTAAGAGAAGGCAGAGAGTCGGTTTTTAAATTTACAATTTTTAAGATATTCAGATTAGATATTCCCTGAAATTTTAAATTATGTATAGTAAATAAAGTTTTAATATTTTTATATTTATTTTTTTCACTTTTCAATATAACCGGAATAAAAGCTGTATGAAAATCATGACAATGAATAATATCAGGTTTAAATTTAATAATTGGCAAAATATTGAGAGTGGCTAGAGAAAAAAATAAAAATTTTTTTGAGTTATTTTTTCCATATATTTCCTCATGATTAAAATAATTTTTATTTTCAATAAAATATACTTTAATTTTTGTATCCGGCAATAAAGAATTATATATATTTATAAGTTCATTCTGGCCGTTCGTTCTTATTATTATTTTTTGTGAAATTTTTTTTAAATTATATTTTGCAATATCTATTGTTTTGTAGAAAGGAGTAATAACTATTATTTCACAATTTAAATTAATTAATGATTTCGGTAAGCTCCCCAATACATCACCCAAACCACCTACTTTTGAAAAAGGTGCAATCTCTGAAGAAACCATTAAAATTTTTATTTTTTTATTTTTCATATTTAATTATTAATTTTATTTCTTTAATAAAGCCTTGAATATTTTTTTCTATGGCAACTTTTCTATTTATAAATTTTAATTTATATTTTTTTTGGTTTAAAAATATAGTTTTTGCTTTTTTATAAAGATTATTTTTTTTAAGACCCTCAAGCGGTACAAATAATTCCGGACAATTAATAAATTTAGCAAAGTTTTTATTTCTCAGATCATAAGCAAGATTTATTTCAGGAGTTTGCGCGCCAAAAGCAAACACACAAGAATGCAGCATCATTCCTATTATAAGATTAAGTTTGCTATATATATATTTTTGCTCATTAGGTTTATAATCTATAATTATTAAATTTTTAATATTTAGCTTTTTTAAAATATTTATTTCATCTGGATGGTGTAATAAATAATATATTTGCGCATTATATTTATTGATAAAATAATAAGCTATTTTTTCGTAAGAATTTAAAATATCCTTTTCCCATTTTCCAAAACCTAACCAACCAGAATAATTTAGGTTAAGTCCAATATTAATTTTTTTATTAAGATTAAATTTTTTTTCTTTAATTTCACTTAAAAAAATTGCCGGGTCACCAGTTAATTTAATTTTTGATTTATCAGCCCCTAAGTTAATAAGAATTTTTTTCGTATAATAATCTCGAACCCCAATTAATTTAGATTTTTTAATGAGATAATAGATGCTATCCTTTTCTTCGTTATTTAAAACTCTTGAACCAATTTCTCTAATATAGCCGACACCGAAAATGATTATGGGTATATTGATTGAATTTATTGTTTTTTTATTAAAAGGTAAAAAATATCGATAAAATATTCCACCGCCACCAATAATTAAGATATCAGCATTATTAATTTTGTAAATTTCATTTTTATTATATCTTTTAAGAGTTTCAACAGGAAAGTCGGAAAATTTGATATTTACAAAATATTTATTTAATAATTCTTTAACCGCAATCACTATGCCAACATCGCCTTTATTTTTATTGTCCCAAACATGAATATGAGCGATGTTAATAAATTTATGCATAATGCGATAGTTTACCGATAATTTTTTCGATACCTTTTAAAAGTTTAGTTTGAATTTTATAATACTGCCAGGAATTTTGTATTAGCTGGCGGTTGCCTTCATGGCGATGGAAATCAGATCCGCCAGTTTCAATAAAATTTAATTCCCTGGCGATATATTGGCAAAATAAAACAGCACCAATAGAATGATGAGGAGAGAGAACTTCTATGCCTTCAATGCCGAGATTTTTTAATTTAATAAATAAAGTTTTATCAGGCATATAATATTTTCCCGGATGATTTAACACAAGTTGGCCGCCAATTTTTCTTTTTAGATTTATAACTCTTTCTAAATTTATATAGCTATTAGTTAATGAGCCGAATTTTTTATTAAAATAAGCATGTATTATGTCCTCCTCTCTTATTAATTTCCCCAATTCTTTTAAGATTTTATTTTTGTTGGCCGGTATTACTGTAATGTCGTCAATTACATGATTTATTGGAATATAATGGTTATATTTATCTATTATTTTATCTATTGGAATATTAAATCCGTCAGCAGTTAAATTTAATAATATTTTTCTTAATTTATTTTTTCTTCTGATCTGGGTGTCTCTTAATAATTTATGTATTTCAGGTGATGAATCTTTAAAATTATACCAGATAATATTAAAAAATTTATTTTCATATTTTACATATAGTTCAATACCATTAATTGATTTTATTTTATATTTTTTACAAGCAAGCTTAAATTCATCAAGCCCGGCGACCGTATTATGGTCGGTTAAGGAAGCTACTTTGACATTATTTTTAAATAAGAGTTCTGCTAGCTGCGTCGGAGTTAAGTAGCCATCGGAATAAGTTGAATGAATTTGCAGGTCGATATGCATATATTTTATAGGTTTAAATTATTTTTTACATTATTTATTAGCCATTCTGCTTTTTCTGATGAAGGATCATGTTTCATTAGAAAGAAAGTGGCGGTTCGCATTGCTGTCCAATTGTAATAATTTTTTATTCTTTCATTGACATCATTATTTTTTTCTGCCAACGCCCCTTCAAAATATACGTCCAGAAAATATTGTTTTATTTTTGCAGCATAATCAGTATTTTTTATTTTTTTTGTTATCATATATTCGAGTTGTTGCGTAAAAGCGCCTAAATCTCTAGCAAAATCAGACAGACATAAATCAGTAAAATCTATTAAAGCTATTTTATCTTCATCCATTTCAATAACATTTTCCGGGTGAGCATCTCCGTGTACAACCCACTTTTTTTCTGTTCTATTAAAAAAATTATGTTCGTTAGTTTTTAAGATATTAAAAATTTTTTTAACAATTTCAAAATACTTAGGATATTTTTGGTCTAATTTTTCTAATATATGATCCATGCCCGGAATTACAGTTTCAATTTGCCCACTTTCAATTTTGTAATTATTTTGGTTTATATTATCAGTAGGTATATTATGTAGTTTAGCAAACCATTTGGCTGCTTTTTTAACAATATTTTCAATTTTTTCATGATTATTTTCTTTAATATAATAATAAAGGTTATTGCCATAAATACCCTGATAAAAAGTTGCATTGAAATTTTTTGAATAATATAGGGGCCTAGGTATGGTGAATTGATCATGCCCAAAATTATTTTTCCATAAAAAAATTAGATTATCATATACATATTTTCTTGGTTCGTTTGAATGCGCAGTGCAGTAAATATAAATAATACTAATTTCATTTAGTTTATTTATAAATTCAACTTCATATTCAATAACTACATGATAATAATTATGAAAAATATAATCTTTATTAGGTTTAATAGAAATCTTATTTATATCCTTAAAACTTTTATATTTCGGCAGTATATTTCTTTTAAAAAAACTATTGACAAACTCATCTTTAAATAAATTTTTGATAGTATATTCCATAAATTTATTAATAATTATATTTACTCCAATGGGTCTCCCAGACTATATTTATTATTTTAGCGTATAATTTTTCTGCAGAAATTTTTACTTCAGTCTGTATATGCGAAAGAGATCTGACCGATTTAATTAACTCAGTGGCATTTTTTATTATTTCGTCAGGATTCCAGGCAATAGGTCCGAATACCTTTTTAAAATCATGTCCGCTCGCCCACCAAAAGGTGCAACTACTCAATCCGCGAACCAGATGCCATCTCGCCCAACTATAATTTTTTTCTTTTTCATTTTTCTCTACAATTTTGTAAGAAAAATTAGCAAGTTCCCAAAGCGCTGTTTGCACTTTATTATTTTTATTATTCCAAATATAAAAAGGCATTAATTTTTTTAATTCTTGCTCTTCTGATTCCCAACTAGCTTCTCTCACTTTAATTTTTTCGTATTCTTTATTTTCTAGATAACTACTTATAGTAGAAGTATCTATTTTATTATTTGTTATTAGCTTACTTAAGTTATTATCATTATCTCTATGTCTTAATCCATAAATTTCACTATCAGTGGCGGTAATAATTATTTTATTATTTTTATTTTTTTTCAATAATTTTAATATTTTTTCCGGAACATAACTATTTGATAATTCTCTTGACCTAAATATTATTTTTAAACCGTTAAAATCTTTATAAATTTTTGCATTGTCAATTTTATCATAGCCACCATAATTTATTTCATCAAGAATTGTCCATTCATAACCTAATTTTTTTATTATTTTGCCCACTCTTAAATTATAGGCCATCTCTGGAAAAAAAAATCCTTTTATTTTAATTTTATGGCCGAAATATTTAAAATAAATTTTTTTGTTCTCTGATACCTGCTTATTTATTTCCTTTTCTGGTATTAATGGAATTATTGGATGATAGGCTGCAGTACCGGTTATTTCAACTTGACCTCTATTAATTAGTTTTTTAAAACCATTAATTATATTTTTATAACCTAATTCATCTAACCTTAATAGCAGGCAACCTTGAATATTTAAACTAAATTTTATTTTTTCATTTTTATTAAGGGTTTCTAAAATAAAAGCATAACAATTTTTTACCGCCTCATGAATATTGACATCATTAGAATTTGCAGGCTGGTATAGATGTAAAAAATTTAACCAAAGCATACTAATTTATTATTGATTTTTTATATAAATTTATATATTTTTTTGCCGGAATTTCCCAGCTTGATGATTTTTTCATAGCTCTTACTATTATTTTTTTCCATAATACTTTTTGTTTATAATACTCCAATGCTTTCACGATTGTTCCATATAAAGACAATTCATCAAATTTTTTAAATACAAATCCAGTGCCTTTTAATTTTCTCGAATTTAATATTTCTATATTTTCAACGGTGTCATTTAAACCACCAACTTTTCTAACAATCGGAATACAACCATAACGCATAGCTATAAGTTGATTAATCCCGCATGGTTCATGGTTTGATGGTAGTAGAAAAAAATCAGAGCCAGCATAAATTAAGGTTTCATATTTTTGATTTTCTTCGTGCGAAGGTATTAACTTAAAATTTTTATGATATTTATAAGCAATTTTTTGTAATTGTTTTATATATTTTTTATCACCACCTCCTATAATTATAATTTGAACATTCAAATCCATTAAAGATTCTGCGATTTTTAGTATTAATCCAAAGCCTTTTTGAAAAGTTACTCTGGAAGTTGAACATATAAGAGGAATTTTATCATTTTTTTCCAAACCGAATTTTTTTTGCAAAAATAATTTATTAAATTTTTTCTTAGTATAATTTTTAAAATCAAAATTTTTATAAAGTCCGGTGTCATTATTTGGATTATAAGTATTATAATCTATACCGTTAACTATGCCATATAATTTTTCCTGTCTATTTATAAGAATTCTATGAAGATCCTGACCAAAGTTTTTTGTAAGTATTTCATCGCGATATTGTTCACTCACTGTATTTATAATATCAGCGTATAAAATTCCTCTTTTGGCAAAATTAATATATTCAATTTCTGGATTATAAATTTCGGGTAAAGATTTTCTTCCGTTATCTTTCATTTTAAGAGGAACCTCCCACCAATTTTTTCCAAGCTGAAAAGCTAAATTATGAATTGTGTAGATAGTTTTTGTATTAGCTAAAGTATCAGAATTTTTAAAATCATTTTTTAGATAATAGGGGATAAGGCCTGTATGCCAGTCGTGACAATGAATTATATCAGCTTTAAATTTTAATAAGGAGAGAAGCTTTAAAACCGCTAAATCAAAAATTAAAAATTTTAAATTGTCATGATTTGATCCATATAAATTTTTTTCTTTTGAAAAATATTTTTTATTTTCAATAAAATAGACCGGCAGATCATCCATCAAATAACCTTGCCAATAGTTTACTAATAAATCATTATAGCTAAAAGTTAAATTTATGTCTTTAAAAACTAATTTTAATTTATATTTTTTAGGATTAATAAGCTGGCTATAAAAAGGAGTAACAACAATTATATCATGTCCTAACCTTTTAATTGCTTTTGGTAGGCTTCTGGCTACATCTCCTAAACCACCGCTTTTTGAAAAAGGAGACACTTCTGAAGAAACTGATACAATTTTTAGTATTTTATAGTTCATTTATTTGTAATTATTGTTAGCTGCACATATAGCAATAGCTAGGGCGTCAGCCGCATCGTCAGGACGCGGTATTTCTTTTAAATTTAATAGTATTTTAACCATTTTTTGAATTTGGGATTTATCGGCTTTGCCATATGTTGAAACCGCTTGTTTTACCTGCAATGGAGTAAATTCTTTTATATATAAATTATGCTGTTTGGCAGTTAATAAAATTATACCTCTGGCTTGCCCAACCACCAAAGCTGTTTTTACATTTTTACAAAAAAATAATTGCTCAATAGCAATTATTTTAGGATTATATTTTTTTATTATCTTTGATAATTCTAAATTTAAAATTTCTAATCTCTGAGCCATCGCTATTTTAGAATTAGTTTTTATTGAACCATAGTCAAGACAAATAAATTTATTATTTTTTTCAATTATAATTCCATATCCTGTATCAGCTATGCCAGGATCAATCCCCAAAATAACATTTATTTTTTTTTGCATATTAAATGTTTGAAATGTTGTGGTAATAGTCAGTCACATCCTCAGAATCCTCTAACTCATTAATAAATTTTAAAAAATTTTCTTTATTACTCTCTTCCAAAGATTGTTCCTCCTTGGCAATGAATTCAATATCTGATGTTTCAGTTTTTATTTTTTTTTCTTCTAAAATCTGTTTAATTTTCTGAAGATCATTGATAGATGTGTAAATAGTTATGCCCTCATCTTCTTTTAAAATATCTTCTACACCCGCGTCAATTAGTTTGAGCTCTAATTCTTCGATATTAATATTCAATTCTTCTTTTAATATTCTTATTACTCCCTTTTGGTTAAAATTCCATAATACATTAGCCATAGAGCCGCCATATTTTGTAAAAATATGTCTAATATTAGCAACGCTTCTGTTCTTATTATCAGTTAAGCATTTAATAATAAATTGAGATTTTGTTGGACCATAGCCCTCATATATCAGTTCTTCTATAATCTGGCCGGCAATTTCTCCTGTTCCTCTTTTAATGGCTCTTTCTATATTTTCTTTTGGCATATTTGCTGATCTCGCCTTATCTATTGCTACGCGTAAACTGAAGTTAGTTTCCGGATTACCACCCTTGCGTGCGGCAATGGAAATAATATTGCCTAATTTTGTAAAAATAGCACCTTTTTTAGCATCTACAACTGCTTTTTGTCTTTTAGTTGTTGCCCACTTACTATGTCCAGACATAATAATTAAAATTCAAAAATTGAAATACAAAATTATTGAATTTTTTAAATAAATTATATTAAAATAAATCCGACTTATTAAGTATAAGATAACATTTTTAATATTAAAAATCAAGATAATATTTTGTCAATTAATAATATTTATATTTTTATTTTTTCAAAATATTGCTATAATATATTTATGTAATTATTATTTTAATTTATGGAAAATATTTTAAACAATATTACTAAAATAAAAGAGCTTGATAGGAATGGCGTAGCAAAATCAATTAGTCTATTGCCCGAGCAATGCGAGCAGGTTTTAAAAGATTTTGATAAAATTATAATACCAAAAGATTATAAAAATTTTAATGAAATTGTTGCCAATGGCATGGGCGGTTCGAGCATTGGGATAAGAATTATTAAGTCTTCCATGTCAGATAAAATAAATGTGCCTATATTAATTACTCCAGGTTACGACACCCCATCTTTTATTAGTAAAAATACTTTATATATTATTTCATCATATTCAGGAGGAACAGAAGAGCCGATAAGCGTGTACAAAGAAGTAAAAAAGAAAGGAGCAAAAATTATAGCTATAGCTTCAGCCGGAAAAGGGAAATTACAGACAATGATGAAAAAATATGGAATACCCGGCTATAATTTTATAGTAAAAAATAATCCTTCAATGCAACCTAGATTAGGAGTTGGCTATATGGTTTTTAGTACGGTTGCAATAATGATTAAAACAGGAGTATTAAGAATACAAATTGAAGAGTTAAAAGAAATGATTAGATATTTAAAAGTCAAAAGCAAAAGACTTCTTCCTGGTATAATTTTAAATAATAATGAAGCAAAAAAAATTGCAGCTAAGTTATATAATTATCAGCCCATAATTGTAGGAGCACAATTCTTATCGGGCAATACTTATGCATTACGAAATCAAATAAATGAAAGCAGTAAAAATTTTTCATCATATCTATTGCTACCTGAATTAAATCATTATTCCATGGAAGGTCTGAGTTTCCCTAAGAGTAATAAAAATACTTTAGTATTTTTATTTTTAGAATCGGATCTATTTCATAAAAGAGTACAAAAAAGAATTAAATTGACAAAAGAAGTGGTTAAAAAGAACGGTATAAAAATTATAAGCTTGAAATTAAATGGTAAGACTAAATTTATTCAGGCTTTTGAAATGTTGCAATTAGGTTCTTGGGTATCCTATTATTTAGGCATTCTCAATGGAGTCGATCCTGTTAAAATACCTTGGGTAGATTGGTTCAAAGAAAAGTTAAAATAGAATTCTATAAAAAAATATTAATGTTATTCAGTATTTAATTTTGTTAGTTGTTTCAGTGATGTTAATATTTTTTATGAAAAGATATTTTGAAACAAATAGAGCTTGTACTTCAGGTGAAAAATTATATGTTATGTGCGGTCCTGATGGTGGCCCTAATATTTTAGATGCTCTATTTAATAATAATTGCATTGGAGAATATTTTAAGATATATAAAGATAGCGGAAAAATTTGTACTGATGGCAGTGAATGCGAGGGGGCTTGTATAGCCGACGATAAAGTAGAAGAAATAAGCCAATTCAGAAATTATGAATTTAAATATCCGGTAAATCCAAATGAAATTATATGTCCGGAAAAAGATTTTATTGGTCATTGCCAGAATGACAGTAATCCGTGTGTGATAAAATATTATTTGAAAAATAAAAAAGTAAAAGAGAATACATTATTTTGTGATTGATATAATATGGTAAATACTAAATATTCTTAAATATAAACTAACTTATAGAATTTAAAAAGTTAATTTAAAAAAGCAAATTATGCGTTTAAATTGGAATCGAATGGGAGAAAATTCCGTTTAACATACAGGTTTTTGTCCTGTGTAAACCATAATTAAAATCACCATTTAGGTGATTTGAATTAGTGGGTCGTACAGGAATCGAACCTGTAACCTTGTCCTTAAGAGGGACCTGCTCTACCAATTGAGCTAACGACCCATAATTAATTATAAAAAAATATATTATTTTAGTTTACAAAGAGAATCGCCCTGTATTCCACTTCGTTATATGCAGGATGACTTACTCAAACGCAAGTCAAAATATCTAATCTTTTTTAATTTTAATTTATTTCTGATCGCTGCATTTAGTAGCTCTCTAAGAGAATCGAACTCTTAACCTTAGCGTTACTCGCCCTGTTAAATTAAATTTTTATTTTAAGTAGCGACGGGTGGGATTGAACCACCGACCTTAGCGTTATGAGTGCTACGCTCTAACCAACTGAGCTACGTCGCCATAGTTATACTTTTTAATATAACAGGGTGAAAGTGCTACGCTCTAACCAACTGAGCTACCCAGCCAAATCAATTTTCAATTATCAATAATTGTTAATTGATAATTTAATTATTGTAGATTAATATTGCGCACCCCGTAGGACTCGAAGGGGCAGAAGCCCCGTTATAATAGTAGGTTCTTGACTCTGCAAAGTTCACAATATTTATTAATTTAAAATTTATAAATATTGCGCACCCTGCAGGACTCGAACCCACAACCCTCTGGTCCGAAGCCAGATGCTCTATCCAGTTGAGCTAAGGGTGCAATATTATACAAAAACTCCCCTTGGAGTTCTAGATTACTTTAACATGATTATATAAAAATATCAAGAATTGTTAATCTATAAAAGCATTTTTAGCTGCTTTTTGCGCTCCTATTTCATTGGATCCAAAATGATGGGCAATTTCATGCTTAACAGTATTTATAATAGTCTCTTTTAGTCCTTTTTCATCAGAAGAATATTTACATATATTATTTTTAAATAAAATAATTCTGTCTGGCAAAACCGGACCGACATTTATTTTTCTCGATTGATAATAACCCTCATACCATCCGAAAAGAATTGCATTATTTCCTAATTTAGATTTTTTTATTATTTCTTTAGTTGGCAAATCCTCAATAATGATAGCTACATTATTTATTTTTTCTTTAAATTTTTCAGGCAAATCATCAACCGCTCGCTGAATAACTTCTTCAAATTGTTCATTTGAAATATCCATTTTATATTATTTATTTATAATAGCGTAATAATTATATTTATCTTTGTATATTTTTTCTATTTTTAGACCGGCTTTTTTAATTATTTTTTTAAGCTCTCTTTTAGTAAAGGCATGATAATATCGCTCACTAATTATTTTTCCTTCGCTATTTTTCCATCCGAATTTAATATCCCCGAAGTCCATCTTATTTTTTCTTAAAAGTTTAAGTAAATAAAATTTAAAAATATTTTTAATTAATTTTTTTTGCCTCCACATATTCCATGCGCTAATAATAATTTTTCCATCACTTTTAATTTTATTTTTAAGTTGCAGTAAGGAGGCTACTCTTAAATTTTCTCCCGGTATATGCTGGATAACCGCGATGCAAAAAATATAATCATAATTTATTTCTTTTAATTTTCCTAATTCAAGTATATCACCAACTAAAAATTTATATTCAAAAAATTTTTTTTTAGCTAGATTTATTAAATTTTCGCTTATATCAACTCCTAAATAATCAATATTTTTATCTTTTAAAACAGTTAACAATCTTCCATTTCCGCATCCAATATCAAGAATTTTATTATTATCTCTAATATTTTTAGCAATTTTTACTAATTCTGGCCAAATTATTTTATTTCTAGTATTATCAAAATCAGGTGCAAT